>Ga0209536_100004262_pt1 | contig 22591 bp, 17 predicted proteins | sample DeeMarSeWOR28_12_FD_187461 | JGI IMG/M metagenome (GOLD analysis project Ga0209536, IMG submission 187461) | Marine sediment microbial communities from White Oak River estuary, North Carolina - WOR-2-8_12 (SPAdes) (version 2) | ecosystem: Environmental > Aquatic > Marine > Intertidal zone >... | reverse complement strand
CACCCTGGAGCGGGGAAGCCCGGCGCTGCAGGTCGTGGTGCGCGACAGCGTCCCGGGCGTGGCCGAGCTCTCCCATCTGCTTTCCACCTATACGTTTCTTCCGGTCCAGGGGCGGCCCGAGTTCGTCTGGACCCCGCAGCTGCGGCCGGACTCCGATGATGTCATCGCCGACCATACCTTTCGCACTCCGGCACTCATCCTTCAGCACGGTCCGGTCCTTGGAGCCCTGATCCCCGACGTGGGGAGAATCCAGCCGTGGCGCTCGATCCAGACTTGCGGCGATCTTCAGGTGCAGGCCCCGGGCGGGGCGCTGATCTCATTCGGCGCAATGAACTGGCACCAGCGCTCGCACGTCTTCTACACGCACTATTACAAGATGACCACGCAACTGGTCAGCGCTCGCTTTGAATACGGATACCGGCTCTTCGTCTCCCCCGATGAGCAGGAGCGACGGGGACACGGGACACTCCTGCGCTGGCTCTGGACGAGCCTCGGGAGGCCGAACCTCCTCGACGGGACAAGCCCACAGGCCGAGCCGTTCGATGCCTACGTCCGGAAAGCGTGGTACCAGTATGTGCCGTCGATCGCCACCGATACGACCTACCGGGACTCGCAGGTCACGCTTCTGAGTCAGGCGCGGCTCTCCTGGAGCAACAAGCTGCCTCCCGCGGCAAACCGCGACGCGTGGTTCACCGTCTGGTTCAACTCGCTGCGCACCGCGCTCGGGATGTATCTCCACGCCGCTGATTCGGGCGACACGGCGCTGAAGGCCCGGGCACTCGGGGTGTTGAATCTTGCCCTGATGGCGCCTGAGCGCGACGGGCTTGCACCATCGATCTTCTATATGGACAGCACGGGGGGTCACTGGGTGGCCGACCACGGCTGGGGCGGGATCGGCGGCGGAGCCAACTATTCAGTCTTCAACAATTGCTGGACCGGCGTCTGGCTCCTTGCCTGGGCGGATCTCCTGCCGGAACGCCGGGAGGAGATACTGCGGCGGACCCGGCGCCTGGGAGAGTTTCTCCTCTCGCGCCAGCTCCCCTCAGGCGTACTCCCGTCGTGGTTTGATCCCGAAACGATGCAACCGGTGGACACCTTCCAGACAGAGAACGCCGAGACGGCCGGCGCGGCGCTCTTTCTTGCCGAACTCTCCCGACACACCGGCGAGAATCGCTACCTGGAGGGTGCACAGCGTGCGATGCACTATATCCAGACGGAGATCATACCACTACACAAGTGGTTCGACTTCGAAACCTTCTTCTCCTGCTCACGCAAACCGCTGGAGTTCTTTGATCCGTTCACCGCGCAGTATCCCCAGAATACCCTCTCGCTACACCAGGCTGCCGAGGCGGCCCTCGCACTGTTTCGCGCGACCGGCCAGGAGGAGTACCGAGCGACCGGGATCGCGCTGGTCGACTACCTCTGCCTCCATCAACAGCTCTGGAGCCCGGGATGGCTCTCCCGGCCACTGTTCGGAGGCTTCGGCGTCCAGAACACCGACGGCGAGTGGAGCGATTCCCGGCAGGGGTATTTCGCGGTCACGCTGGGGAAGTACTACGAATTGACGGGGGAGCGAGAGTACCTCGAGCGCGCCGTTGCAGCATTGCGTGCGATGTTCTCCCTGTTTGAATCTCCCGATTCTCCACGGACTGCTGAAAACTACGCCCATACGGCAATCAATCGCTTGGAGGGGGTCACCGGCCTCCACTGGGGGACGGGGAGCAGCACTGTCTCCATTCACCTGCTCCGCGCCCGCTTCGGAGATCTCTTTGTCGACGCAGCCAATGGCTGGGGCGTCGGCATCGACGGGTGTACGGTCAAAGGCGTCCAGGTCGAGGGAAACCGACTGTCCCTGGAGGTGGAGGATTTTGTCGGCACCTCGCGCTCGGTCAGATTGAAATGCACCGGGCTGGACCGTGATGCCTACGGCGTAGTGGTCAACGCCCGGGAGCCGTTGAAATTCACGCGGAGTCAACTTGAACAGGGGGTCTCGGTTGTCCTCTAAGCATGCCGTTGGGACCATCTTCCTGAGCTTCCTCGCCCTTGGCGCTGCCGCCCAGGAGGAGTCACTGTATATGGCGGTCCTCAACTCCCGGCAACACCGATGGGGCAACATGGAGAATCCGCTGGTGGGGACCTTCGTCAGCACCGATCGTGGCCGGAGCTGGCAGCACCTGGGCTGGCGGGAGTATATCCGAACCTTCTACGTTGAGGAAGGCCCGGACGGAACGCTCTGGGCCGCCTGCGGCAACGGGGTCCTGCGCTCACGCGACGGCGGAGAGCGGTGGACAATTACCACCGGCTGGGAAACCACCGAGGTCCTGAAACTGGATGTGGATCCCTCGGATGCCTCGCGCGTGTTTGCCGCCACGGCCTACGGTCTCTTCCGGACCACCTCTGCGGGCGCTGCATGGGAACGCCTTGAGAAAGGGTTCCAGACCCGCTTTACCGGAGATGTCCGGGTCGATCGAGCACGCCCAAGGGTCGTCTTCGTGGCGACCGAGGATGGTCTCTACCGGAGCCTCGACGGGGGCGAACGCTGGAGCCTGGTCGGACTCGAAGGGGAGGGCGTCCGCTGCATCCTCCAGCACCCTTCCCGCCAGCAGTGGTGGTGGGCGGGGACCGAGGAGCGCGGTGTCTGGCGCTCCACCGATGGTGGTACCACATGGGAAGCATCCTCCAGAGGTCTGGAGCATCCCACAATCTATTGCCTTGCCGCCGATTCGCGGTCGGATCTTCTCATTGCCGGAACCCACGGCGGAGGCACCTACCGCACGGCGGACGGCGGCAACCGGTGGGTCCCGAGCTCCGAGGGGCTTACCCATCCGGATGTCCATTCCCTGGCAATCGTTCCCTCGCAGCCCGCGCTGGTATTTGCCGGAACTCTCGGGGGCGGGCTCTTTGCCTCGACCGACGGCGGGCGCACGTGGCACTTCAACAGCCAGGAGGAAGCCCAGGTCTATGGCCTGTCGGTGGCGCCCTCGCGTTCTCCTCGCAGACAGCAATGAGGACTGCGTGCTATGACCAGTGAGATGATTGAACCAGGCCTGCTGCGAAAGCGCTGGCAGGAACTCAACGAGGAGATCCGGCAGTGGTGGGATCGGGACCTCCAACGGGCGCAGGAGAACGAACTCCGGGATCCTGCCAAGAACGTCGTGTGGTACACCGATGATGAACACCGACGCATGGAAGCCAAGGGTGCGGGTCAGGATTCGGGGACGCTGCTGTTCCTTCCCTATCCCTATGTCGCCAGTGGAGGAACAGAAGCCAGCTTTCCCGAGATGTACTGCTGGGACAGTTTTTTTGTCAATGAGGCGCTCCTGGCCCATGGCAAGATCGAGATCGTCAGGAACCACATCTTCAACCAGCTGTTCATGATCGAGCGGTACGGGATGGTCCTGAACGGCAACCGTACCTACTACCTCACGCGCTCGCAGACACCCCTGCTTGCCGAGAGCGTTCGCCGCTACCACGCCGCCGTGGCCGACCGGGATCTACTGGCCATGGCTTACCCCCTCCTGAAACGAGAGTACAGAAAATACTGGACGGCAACCCATCATCAGACGCCGACCGGACTGGCCACGAATCGGGATCTGGGCGACCCATTCCTCCGCCCCGAGCTCGCTGCCGAGGCCGAGTGCCTGGACTTCACAGCCTGCTTCGACGGCGACATCCGGCGATGTACCCCAATCCAGACCAACGCCGCCCTGGTGCGATTCGCCCATGCCCTGCAGTGGATGGCCCTGGAGCTGGGGTGGTCGGAGGAAGCCGACGTCTGGGCACTGATAGCCGAGGAGAGGTCGCGCCTGATGCGGGAGCTGCTCTGGGACAAGACCAACGGGTTCTTTTTCGAGTACAACTACGAAGAGCAACGCCTGCTCCCCTACTGGAGCCTCAGCGCCTACTGGACAATGTGGGCCGGCATCACCACGCGGCAACAGTCGCTCCAGATGGTGCGGCATCTGAAGCGGTTCGAACATCCACACGGCCTTGCCCACACCGATGTTGCCTATCCCAGTCCGCATCCGGAGTTCTCCTGGGTGCAGTGGGGATACCCCTGCGGCTGGCCACCGGATCATATGATCGTCGTCGAGGCGCTCGATGCCAACGGGTTTCACGAAGAGGCGGGCCGCATTGCCCTGGTCTATGTCCAGCTCATGCTCCAGCAGTACGAGCGCACGGGGAAGTTCTGGGAGAAGTACAACGTTGTTGAGGGCTCCGTCAAGCTCCCCCGAGAGCGGACTCCTGTGGTGCCCCTCCATGGATGGACGACCGCGGCCTTTGTCGTGCTCGGGCGGCGGGCCTTCCTCTATTCCGAGAATGCACCTCCGCCGGAGGGAGTATGATGCGGGGCACTCTCCTTGCCTGCCTGATCCTGTGTGCCTCCGGTGCCGCAGCCGAAGCCTCGGCGGAGTTCGAGGCACGCCGCCAGAGGCTGCTCGATGTCGCCAGCGCAGAGACGGAGACGAGTTTCTTCGCTGCCGCAGCCCGCATCGCCCAGGGAGTCGACCTGGGGACCGCCTATGGCATGATCGACTCCCTCACCCGTGACCACGTCATGGGAGGGATGTTCTATGCCTATACGCTGGTCGGCACCTACCTCCTGACCAGGGACAAGCTTCCCGATTCGCTCCACCAGAAAATCCGCGACGCCTACCGGAACCGCACAATGTACCGGGGCGATACCGAGAACCACTGGGTGATGTACTACACCGGGCTTTACCTGGCCTCTCAGACATGGCCCGGGGAACCGGGCGAGGCCTGGTTCAACGGAAAATCTTCTGAGGAGAACTTCCGCGAGTCGGCGGCCTGGCTGGAGCAGTGGATGACGATCACCACGACGATCGGACAGGGAGAGTTTGATTCACCCACCTACAGCACGGTTTTTCTCACGCCGATGCTCGTGCTCCAGGAATTTGCCGCGGACACGATCGTGCGGCGCCGTGCACAGATGATGGTCGACCTTCTCTTTGTCGACTTCGCGGCCGAGCATCTTGGGGGCAATTACGGCGGAGGGCACAGCCGGGACTACCCTGACGATATCATCAACCCGCTCTCGGCGCCCAGCACCATGTGGGCCTGGCTCTACTTCGGACAGCCGGAGTTCGAGCAGTGGAACGAGACGCGCTACCGCCCCCGCCACCGGACGTCGTGGGAGACAGTCCTGGGGGCACTGGTCAGCTACCGGCTCCCGGAGATCATTCGCCTGATCGCGACCGATCGCTCCGAGCCCTATGTGCACAGGGAAACCAAGAGGGTGCGCAACATCATCCGCTTCGGGACGGAGATGAATCCCCCCGTCTACAAGTACGCCTACGTGACCCGGGAGTTCATCCTGGGCTCGCTCCAGGGGGGAATCCTGCAGCCCATTCAGCAGCATACCTGGGATGTAACCTTCGTCTCAGACAAGCCCAACAATACCATCTTCTCCCTGCACCCGTTCGTCTCGGGCAAAGAGCTCGCCATGTTCTTTCCCGAAGAGCAGCAGTTCCTTGCCGACGAGGTCAATCGGTACCACCTTGTCTACACGAGCCCGGACAAGTGGAACTCCAGCTCTCCCTACGAACAGACGTTTCAGCATCGTAATGCGCTCATCGTCCTGTATGACATCCCCGAGGGCGTTCGCCATGGGCACATCGATGCGTTTTTTCCCCGAACGCTGAAGCGGCACCGCGTGGGGGGGGGTGGCTGGATCATCTGCCAGGGAGGGGAAACCTTCGTCGGGATCTTCCCGATCAAACCGTACGAGTGGATCGAGGAGAACGTCAACTGGCGGCTGCGAAGCAGCCACGGGCGCAACGGGCTGATTGTCGAGGTCGTCCCGGCTGCTTCCTTCGCCTCGTTCGACGCGTTCACATCGGCCCTCGAGCGCAGCAGGATTGACCTTGACTCATTTGAAGATGATCGCACGGTCTCCTACACCACGCTGGAGGGGGATCGGATGACCTTCACATTCGATGGACCGCGGATGCTGAACGGCCAGGAGGTGAGCTTCCCCCGCGACAGGCTCTTCGACGGCCCCTTCATCCAGAGCAGGCGGGGAAGCGGCGTCATCACACTCAGGCACGGCAGGTTGATACGGGTGCTGGATTTTCCGGCCGCAACGGTCAGGGACCGGTAATGACCAGAGCGATTTCGTTGCTCCTGGCTGCGCTGTGTGTGACCACTCCTGTCAGGGCCGGGGATGCCGGAGAGAACCTGGCAGGGCGCACAACGTATGCGGCCGTGTTCCTGGTCCGCGGGAGCGTCGCCGGAGCCAACCGCGGAGAGTACGGCATCTTCCTCCGCCAGTCCGCAACGGGCTGGGATCGCCTCTCCCGCTCCAATGTCATCTCCTTTGGCGTGGAACGCTTCAAGGGCACCTCCGGCGAGCGGCTCTATCTTGCCGCCGGCAACGGGCTGCACCGCTCGACCGATGACGGGACGAGCTGGAGGATTCTCACCTCCTGGGAAACCATGGAGATCATGCACGCACTTGCAGATCCTCGAGACTCGGCTCGCCTCTACGTCGGCACCCCCTGGGGCATCTACCGCTCGACCGATGACGGCGAGCGCTGGGTGCAGGCCATGAATGGCATGCGTCGCTGGTTCATCAGCGACATGGCGATGGACCCGGCCGACTCCCATGTGCTCTTTGCCTCCTCGGAAGATGATCTCTACCGGAGCACCGATGGTGGAGATTACTGGAGCCCGCTCGGTGTCGGAGCCTCCCCGATTAACGTCTTTGCGCTCCGCCCCGGGACTCCTTCCTGGATCATTGCAGGGATCGAGGATGGCGGCGTGCGACTGACCGACGACGGCGGGGCGCACTGGGTGAGCACAACGGGCCTGGAAGACGCCACCGTCTATACGCTCGCCTTTTCAGCCGACGGCCATCGCGCCTATGCCGCCGGCTGGCAGACGGGGCTCTGGGTGAGCAAGGACGCCGGAGGCAGCTGGGAGCAGCTCTGGGAGTCTCCGGGCATCGAAGCGATCTTCTGCATTACGGTGGACCCCCTGGAGGCGCAGCACCTCCTGGTGGGGACCGACGGGCAGGGGGTGTTCGAAAGCACAGACGGCGGAAGGACATGGAATGCGGTCGGGCTGGACGGGGGAAAAATCAAAGACATCAAAATCTATCCGGTGGATTAACATGCATCTCAACACTCGCTCGGTCGCTCGGGCGCTTGCGTGCTGCCTGCTCCTGAGCGCGGGCAGCGCAGCCTCGCCCGCGCAGGAATCAACAGTCTATGCAACGGTCGTGTCGACGAAACTCTTTGTCGTGGGGGCCGCCAACCCGAGAACCGGTCTGCATTTCCAGACCACCGGCGGGGATACGCTCTGGGACCATACGGGTCCCCGCACATCGCGCGTCTTCGACGTCGCCTTCGGCCCCGGAACCGACGGCCGTGTCATCTATCTCGCCGCCGGTAACGGCGTGCACCTCTCTCGAGATTTCGGGGCGAGCTGGCGGATCACCTCAGGGTGGGAGATCACCGAAGTGCTCTCGGTCTGCCCCGACCCGCTGGATAGCTCCACCGTCTACATTGCCACGGCCTACGGAATCCACAAGACCACCGACGGATGCCGAACCTGGAGCAGGATGAATGAGGGACTCACCAAAACGTTCACCTGCAGGGTTCTGGTCGATCATTCGACCCCCTCGACCGTCTATTGCGGGGGTGAGGGGGGACTCTATGTTAGCACCAATGGGGGAGAGCGGTGGACTCTGACGGGACTCTCGGTGGGCCAGGTGCTGGAGATTGCCCAGCATCCGAGGAGCCCCGAGATCCTTCTGGTCGGGACCGAGGAGCACGGCCTCTACCGTTCGAGCAACGGCGGGCGAACCTGGACAAAATCCGAAGCTGGCGTCGACCACCGCACCTTCTACACCGTTGCGTTCGACCCGTCCAATCCCGAGATCGTCTACGCGGGGGGGTACGTTACGGGGGTGTACAAGTCTGTCGACGGCGGCATCCGATGGTTCCGCGTCAACGAAGGACTGGGCTGCAGGACGATTCACGCGCTGGCCGTTGATCCGCAGGATGCACGTACGATCTATGCCGGCGGCTACTGGGGCGGTCTCTTCCGCACCGCGAGCGGGGGGGAGCGCTGGCAGGCGGCAGGCCTCGCGGAGGCTCAAGTATGGAATATCACGTTTCGACCATAACTCCGGCGACGAATCACCATGAAATTCTTCTCCCTTGCCATGCTCCTCTGTGCGGCACTTGCCGCTGGGCACTCCCAGACGCGTGAAGAGTACCTGGCCGGCTACGCCGAGCGATCCGCCTACATCGCCTCACGGTACGACAGCTCCATGGCGGCCTCCTACTACACGATCGCCGCCCGCTATGCCCATCGCTCGGGCGTGGCCGTTGCCGACAGCCTTTTCCGGGAAGCGCTGAAAGAGCCGCGCGGCGACATGTTCTGGATGTTCCCCGTCATCGGAGCCTATCTCCACGGCCGAGAGGTGATGTCCGGCGAGACCCACGCACTCGTCCGCAACGCCTGGAAGACCTATGCTCCCTACCGTGGGGACACCGAGAACCACTGGGCGATGTACTATGCCTCGCTCTTCCTGGCCGCCGAACAGTGGCCGGGACTCCCGGGCACGGAGTGGTTCAACGGCAAGAGTTCTGACGAGAACCGCCAGGAAGCAAAAGCCTACCTGATTGACTGGATGCGCATCACCACGACGATCGGACAGGGCGAGTTCGATTCGCCGGACTATTTTGCAGAGTATGCCATCTCGATGGTGCTCCTGCACGACTTTGCGCAGGATCAGGAAATGCAGAAGCGCGGTGCGATGATGATGGATTACCTACTGGCCGATTTTGCGGCCGAACACCTTGAGGGCCAATACCTGGGCGGATTCAGCCGCATCTACCAGCCCGCTGTCTACAAGCCTCTCCTCTCGACCGCCTCGGCCTACGCCTACCTTTACTTCGGGACGGGTGAACCGACGCAGTCCGGGTGGGTGCTGCTGGCAGCTCTGAGCTCGTACCGGGTGCCGGAGATCATCTACCGGATCGCGACGGATCGCGACACTCCCTATCTCCACAGGGAGCGAAAACGCGTCCGGAATGTGATTCGGTTCGGGATGGAGAAGAACCCGCCGGTCTACAAGACGACCTATGTGACCCGGGACTACGGGATCGGTTCCCTGCAGGGGGGCATACTGCAGCCGATCCAGCAGCACACCTGGGGGGTGCGCTACCGCTATGGCCGCCCCTATACGACGATCTTCGGTCTCCATCCCTACTGGTCCAGCTACGAGCTGGGGATGTTCTTCCCCGAAGAAATCAAACCCCTCATCGCCGACGTGGTTGCATCCAAAAGCACGTATAACAACCCGGAGAAATGGACCGGTGGCTCCCCGTATGAACGGACATTCCAGCACCGCAATACGCTCCTGGTGCTCTACGATATCCCCGCCGGGACCGTCACAGAACACATCGACGGGTTCTTCCCGCGGAACCTCGAGCAACGCATCATCGACCCGTCGGGGTGGATCCTCTGCAAGGCCGGAGAGACCTATGTCGGGTGGTATCCGCTTCAGCCCGGGGAGTGGATCGAGGAACTGGAAACAACAGGGCAGGAAAAGACCTCCGTCGGATGGCCCGCCGATATTCCGCGGGTGAAAGAGACCGGCAACTGGCGCTTCCGGAGCCACCACCGGCAAAACGGCTATGTGGTCGAGGTGCGCTCGGCAAACGAGGCAGGGACCTTCGAGCGGTTTGCCGAGCTCCTGCGAGATCATCGGCCGGTGGCTTCGCTTGAGCCGGGCGAGGTTTCGCTCCGGTACACGACCATCGACAATGACCGTATGCAGTTCTCCTTCCCTGAGACCCGGTACCTGAACGAGACTGCCGTCGACCTTGGTGCCTGGAAGCTCTTCGAGGGGCCGTTCCTGAATGCGGAACTCGGCAGCCAGCAGCTGGTCATCACACACGGGCCCCGGCGTCGGGTGCTCGATTTTCGGACGCTGACCGTCACGACGGAGTAGGCCCGTGCGCACAAGCCTTGACGCAGTGGTCGCCGGCGTTGCCGTCGTCGATGTGATCGGCCGACCGGTCCAACTCTCCCGACTCCCCCGGCAGGGGGGCCTGAGGCTGATCGACTCCATCACGATGACCACCGGCGGAAACGTGGCAAACTGCGGGACCGATCTGGCCAAAATGGGGTTTCGCGTCGGTGCCATCACCAGAGTGGGAGCCGATGCCCTGGGAGCATTTTTCCGTTCGGAGCTTTCCTCCCACCGGATCGATATGCGCGGGGTCCATACAACAGAGGGAATGCAAACCTCTGCGACAATGGTCGCCGTCGGGCCGGACGGCGAACGGACGTTCCTCCATACCCGGGGGGCCCTAAGGCACTTCCGTGTGCGGGACATGCTCGCTCAGCTCGATATGATACGCCGGGCACGGTTCTTCCTTTTTGGCTACTACGGCCTCCTTCCGGAGTGCGACGCCGCTCTCGGCCGTCTCTTCCGCACCGTGAAGGAGAGAACCGGCGTGGAGACGCTTCTGGATACAGGAGGAAACCCCGTCCGCAATGATCGCCGTCTGGCAGCGATCCTCCCCCATGTGGATAACTTTCTCCCCAGCCTGGACGAGGCCCGGGCCGTGACAGGAAGGCGGACACCGCAGGAGATCGTGCAGCGCCTGCGCGCTCTGGGCGCCCGGGGGACGCTGGGCGTCAAGCTAGGGTCGCGCGGCTGCTATCTTGACGCCGGCGGGGAAGCGCGGGTGGTGCCTCCACGGAAGGTGCGCCGGATTCTTGATGCCACGGGCGCCGGCGACGCCTTCGTGGCGGGATTTGTGGCCGCGCGGCTCCGCGGGCGGGATGCCTTTGAGGCTGCTCGAGTCGGCAACCGTGTTGCAGCCGACTGCATCGGTGGCGTGGGCGCCTCCACGACCATCGGATTGTACGCACGCTATGACACAGGGCTCAAGCACGATCGCCGGCATCAAGGGAGTTCACGATGAGCACAGGCCCGGTCTACCACGTTGTCTCCCATACGCACTGGGACCGCGAATGGTACAGGAGCTTCCACCGGTTTCGGGCTCTCCTGGTGACGATGGTGGACGATCTCCTGGAGCTTCTTGAAGCCGATCCACGGTTCGTCTCGTTCATGCTGGACGGGCAGATGGTGGTCCTCCAGGACTATCTGGCCGTGCGTCCGGATCGTGAGGAAACGATCCGGGAGCTCGTCCACGACGGACGCCTGGTCATCGGCCCGTGGTATGTGCTCCCCGATGAGTTCCTGGTGAGCGCTGAAGCCACGGTGCGGAACCTTATCGAAGGGGAACGCACGGCGCGGCGGTTTGGTGGAGGAATGAAGGTCGGCTATATCCCGGATTCCTTCGGGCATATCGCCATGATGCCGTCGCTTCTGGAAGGCTTCGGTATGGATACGGCCGTACTCTACCGGGGATTCGGAGGCGAGCCAGGACAGGAGTCCTCCGAATACTCGTGGCGTGCGCCCGACGGAAAACAGTGCCTTCTGGTCCATCTGCACAGCAACGGCTACAGTGCAGGCTATTTCCATCAGGATTCGCGTGAGGAAGCGTTGCGGCGCTTCCAAGCCCTCCGACACGAACTCGATGCCAGAAGCGCCACCTCCCAGCGTCTGATCCTCAACGGTGGCGACCACCACTGGCCCGACGCCAGGCTCCCCGATACTCTGGAGCTTCTCCGCAAGGAAACCGGCGCAACCATCCTTCATAGCACGCTTCCGGCCTACGTGGAAGCCCTCCGCACGGAGGCGAGCGATCTTCCCTCGGTGAGCGGGGAGCTGCGGTTCGGCTACCGCTACGCCTTCGTCGTCATGGGTGGGGTCTACTCCAGCCGGATGTACCTGAAACAGGCCAACTGGCACAACCAGAATCTCCTGCAGCGCTATGCCGAGCCGTTCCACGCATGGGCGGTGTGCGCCGGGATGCGCTCCCGGCTTCCCCTGCTCCACGAAGCGTGGCGGCTGCTGATGCAAAATCACCCCCACGACAGCATTTGCGGGTGTAGCATCGATTCTGTGCACCGGGAGATGATGGCCCGCTTCCAGGGTGTGACCGATGCCGGCGAGGCGGTTCTGGATGAGTCTCTCGAGTGGATTCTGCGGGAAGACGACCGCGCGACGCGGGATGATCGCTACCTCTTCTTCTTCAACCCCTCGGCCCAACCCAGGACGGAAGTCGCCGCCGGGGAGGTCGCCTTCTACCGCCAGGATATCGTCGTGGGCCTCAACCCGGACGTCGCCGTCGATCCGGCGCTCCCCCCGGTGAACGGCTTTGCACTCCTGGACGAGCAGGGCAGCGAGGTCCCCTATCAGCTCTGTTCCAGACAGGGGGGGTATGACATCGCCTATACGCGCTACAACTACCCGACACAGACCTATGCGGACCGATGCTCCATCCTTGTGCGTGCCGAGGATATTCCGCCTCTCGGGTTCCGGGGATATCGAATCGAGCGACGCGGCCGTTTCCCTCGATACGATGGCGCTGTCCGGTCCGGAGCCCGGTTCATCGAGAACGATGCCCTGCGTGTGACTGTGGCGGCAAACGGAACATGTACGGTCCTGGATCGCACGAGCGGATATTCCTGGAAGGGTCTCCACCTCTTCGAGGACGGCGGCGATGTCGGTGACGAGTATAACTACTCCTATCCCCGGAAAGACCGTCGCCTCACGAGCCGCAGTGCAACGGCCCGCATCCGTGTCCTGGAGCACGGGCCGCTCCGGGCAACGCTGCGTTGCGAGATGCGCCTTTCGGTACCGGCCGAGGCTTCTGCCGACCGGACTTCTCGCGGGTCCCGCATGACGTCACTCCGTATCACGACCGATCTCTCCCTTACCGAGAACTCGAGGACACTCCAGTTCGTCACCACCGTGGAGAACACCGCTCGCGACCACCGCCTGAGAGTGCTCTTTCCCACCAGCTTCCGGACACGACGGGCGCTCGCCGACTCGCAATTCGCTCTGGTAGAGCGTGAACAGCAGGAGATCGACCCCGCAGAGTTCACCATCGAGCACCCGGCCAGAGTTGCTCCGATGCAACGGTTCGTCTCTGTTCGAGAACGGGGGCGCGCATGTGTCCTCTTCTCCTACGGGCTGCCGGAGTATGAATATCCGGCCGATTCCCGTGGTGCGTTGGCGCTGACACTTTTGCGATGCGTGGGACTCCTGGCCGGCGAAGATCTCATCACCCGACCGGGGGGGAAGGCCGGGTGGCACAATGAAACCCCCGAGGCCCAGTGTCAGGGGAGCCACACGTTCCGCTACGGCTTTCTCCCGCTCAGTGAACAGGAGCTGGAGGAGGGCTCGCTCGTCACCGAAGAGGCCGACCGGTTTCATCTTCCCCTCTACCCCCTTCGCCGGAAGACCGAGGCAGCGCTCCCGTTTTCATCGTGGATGCTCGCGCTTGAACCGGGCTCGCTGACACTGAGCGCGGTGAAAGTCGCCGAGGACGCCAAGGGGATCGTCCTACGGGTCTACAACACGACGCGCAGTGCACGGATGGCCACACTCCGGAGCGCCCGGCCTGTTCTCCATGCCTGGCACGCCCGACTGGATGAGACGGTCCTCGGTGAGATCCCCGTCCAGGAGGGGAACCGCGTGGAGTTCAACGTAGGGGCGGCGGAGGTGGTTACCCTCCGGCTCGAATGTGACCACGATAGGAGACCATCATGAACCTGAAGACACGGTATGAGCAGGAAGGGTATGTCATTGTCCGGAATGCCATCGACCGTGAGCTCGCCGGAGAGGCGCAGGAGCACGTTCGCTGGCTCATTGCACGCCATCCGGATACCCGCCCCGAGCAGTTCCATGCACACCTCGCTCACAAAGACCCCTTCTGGTACCGCCTGGTGAGCGACGATCGGCTCCTGGATATCGCCGGACAGTTTCTGGGGCAGAACATCGCGCTCTTTGCGACGCACTACATCTGCAAGCCGCCCAGCACGGGGCAAGCCGTGCTCTGGCACCAGGACGGGAGTTACTGGCCTCTGGATCCGATGGAGGTGGTGACCCTCTGGCTTGCGGTCAGCGACTCGAATCCCGAAAACGGCTGCATGCGCGTCATCCCCCGGACTCATACCGCGTCCCTCCAGGCGCTCGAGGAACGCAGCGACATCGAGAACGTGCTTGGCTCTGCCATCAGCGATGCGCTGGTCAAAGAGGCCGATGCCGTCGATGTGGTGCTCGCAGCGGGCGACGTGTCAATCCACCACCCCAACCTGATCCACGGATCCGAGGCCAACCACTCGGATGCGTGGCGCATGGGGCTGACGATCCGCTATATCCCCACTTCAACGCGCATTACCAAAGAGGGAGCGGGTGCGCCGTTTCTCCTGCGAGGTGAGGCCGTCCCCGGGGTAAACACCTATCTCCCGCGACCACGGTATATCGAGGGGGAGCATATGGCATTTCGAGGATGTGAAGCCATGCGCTAGGGGACGCAGGCACCTGCTTGGGAGTGACTATCCATTCACATGAGGGACAGGATTCGATGAAGATCGGACAGTTTGAAGACCAGGAAGGCCTCTGTGTCGGCGTCGAACGTGCCGGCACATGGGTGAACTACTCGAAGGCTGAGGCTCTGTTCTATCTCCTCAGGCACGGGGTTCCCATCGAGCCGGTGACGACGCTTCAGGGTTTGCTCGAGAGCGGCGAGTACAGCGTCCCCGCGATCCGGCAGGTAATAGACTATGTCGCGCGCCAGGGGATGACCAAGCAGGTCACAGTCCACAGGGATGCCGTCCTGAAGGCGCCTGTCCTGCGGCCGCCGAAGATCGTTGCCCTCGGTCTGAACTATGCCCTGCATGCCAAGGAGGGGAGCTTCACGGTCCCCTCCGAACCCATCATATTCGTCAAAGCCGGGTCCTCGGTGATTGGCCCGAATGAGACGGTGCGCATTCCCCAGGGGATGGGCCGGATGGATCACGAAATTGAGCTGGCCGTGGTGATCGGCAAGAAGGCAACCGGAGTCAAGCGGAGGCGGGCCTATGACTATGTCGCAGGCTACACGGTCTGTAACGATGTGACCGCGCGGTCGGTCCAGACCAAGGACATCGAGAACCGTCACCCCTGGTTCCGCTCAAAGAGCTTCGATACCTTCACGCCGCTCGGGCCGTGGATGGTCACCGCCGATGAGATCACGCCGCCGGTCCGCCTGGCGCTGGAGTGCCGGGTCAACGGCCGTCTCCGCCAGCGTTCCAACACAAAGAACCTGCTCTTCGACATTCCGGCCATCATCGAGTTCGTGAGCCGGCACATCACCCTGGAACCCGGTGACGTCATATCCACCGGGACGCCGGAGGGCATTGGTCCGATCAAGCACGGGGACACGATCTCATGCACGATCGCGAAGATCGGAGAGCTCCGGAATCCAGTCCGCTCGCGATGAAGTGCGAGAGAATCACGCTGACTCACGTCCGCATCCCGCTGGTCCAGCCGTTCAAGATCAGCAGCGGGGAGGTTCGGGAAAAGGATGCGATTCTGGTCACCGTCGCCGCCGGCGGCCTCGAAGGTGTAGGCGAAGCTTCCCCGATGAGCGGTTCCTTCTACTCCGAAGAAACGCCGGAATCGACCTGGGAGACGCTGGTCGATGCGATTCTTCCCCGCATGCTGGGGCAACCCCTCGCCGGCATCCTTGAAGGGATGGGCCGTCTCACCAACGGCTACGCGTTGGCTGGAGTCGAAACGGCGCTCCAGGATCTTGAGGCACAACGGCAGGGCCTTCCGCTCTATCGCATGCTGGGAGGGAGCAAAAAGAAGATCGAATCAGGCCTGGCCGTCGGCATCGCCGAGACCATTCCGGAGCTCATCGAGACGATCGAGCACTACCTGGCCGACGGGTACAAACGGGTCAAGATAAAGATCCAGCCTGGCTGGGACCTCGAGCCGCTCGCGGAGATCAGACGGGTGCTGGGCGAGATTCCCCTAATGGTCGATGCCAACTGCGCCTATCGGGCGAGCGATCAGGACCACCTCCGGAGGCTCGACGACTACGATCTCATGATGATCGAACAGCCCCTGCCCAGGGAGGACCTTGCCGGTCATGCTCGGCTCCAGGAACTCCTGCACACGCCCCTCTGCCTGGATGAGAGCGCCTCCACTCCGGCGCAGGTGCGCGAGGCCATCCGGCTGGGAAGCTGCAAGATCGTCAATATCAAGATCCAGCGCGTCGGGGGGCTCGCCGGCGCGCTGGAGATCCACCGGATCTGCGCTCGGGCCGGGATCCCGGTCTGGGGAGGGACAATGCCGGAGCTCGGGATCGGCGGGGGACAGACGCTCCATCTGTGCACACTCCCAAACTTCCTCTATCCGACAGATGTCGAGGCCTCGCGGCGATGGTTTATAGAAGATATCATCGAACCCCTGATCGAGGTCGAACGGGGAGAGATTGCCATTCCCCCGGGGGCGGGAACTGGCTACCGGCTGAACCGCGAGGCCGTGAACCGCTACCGGGTCCGAGAGGGGGTATTTCGCCGTGAGTGAGAGGACCCGCTTCCTGGGGATGACCCTCGGGAGCCCCGTCTTGGTGGCCTCCGGCCCGGCCAGCCACGATGTCAACCAGGTGCAGCTGGCTGCTGAGCATGGTGCGGGCGGCATCGTGCTGAAAACCGCCTGTTCGGAGAAGTACAACCATATGCGCTACTGGCCCCGTCCGCGCTATAAGCTCCTGGACTGGGATAAGCAGATCGGCGGCCGCTCAAAGTACTTCTCGCTCTATTCCTATGAGCAGGGCTACAGCGGCACGCTGGAGGACTACTGGGAGTTCATCGAACGGTGCAAGGAGCAGAGCACGATCCCCGTCATCGGGAGCATCTTTGCCGATGAAGCGCGGGACTGGGCACATCTTGCCACACAGGTCGAACGGCACCACGCCGATGCGATCGAGCTTGACATCTCCTCGCCTCACCGTCCGGGTTCCCTGGAGTTCGAAACCACCTTCATCGCGGCCATCCGTGCGGTGGTCGAAGCCGTGTCCATTCCGGTCATCGTCAAGCTTGGGCCGGGGCCGGATATCGTCCGACAATCGGTCACCGCAGAGCAGGCCGGCGCCGCTGCGCTGACGCTCTGCAACAGGACACGCGGTCTGGATGTCGACATCGATTCCCAGCGCCCCATTCTGCATGGCTACTTTGCCGGAATCGGTGGCCCGTGGTCCCGCTTCATCGTGATGCGCCACCTGGCAGAGGTCGCTCCGGAGGTCAGCATACCTATCAGCGCTTCAGGCGGTGTGATGACTGGCGAGGATATCATCAAGTTCGTCCTTCTGGGCGCGACCACCGTCCAGGTTCTCTCGGTTATCATGGTCAATGGATGGGAGTCGCTGGGCCGTATCAACGCTGACGTCGCAGCCTACATGAACGCCAAAGGGGTCACCTCGCTCGATGAGATCCGGGGACGGGTGCTCGAACGTATGACCGCACCGGATGACATCATCCGGTGGTCGGGGGAACCGGTGGGAGGGCCGCGCAATGTCCGGAAATAGGCGAAAATATCCCGGGCTCCATCCCCTACCTCCCCCCTTTCATGCGGAGTACCCGCCGATCGCAAAGGTCGTGGAGGAGAGCTGCATCGCCTGTGACCGATGTCCGCCGCTGTGCTTCTTTGACGCCCTCTTCATGGAGGATCGTCCGGGTCACCCCCACGGCCGGGTCGCCGTCGTCGTCGATGACAACTGTACAGGGTGCGGCCTCTGCTTTGAGGCCTGTCCGGTGGATACCATCATCTGGGTCCCGGACAAAGCACACGCTTCGCTGGGCTACCCCAGAGGGGTCGGGGGTCAGAAGGAGGGAAGCCGTGAGAGTTATTGACCTGACGCACCCCATCAGTGCCGATATGAGAGTGTACTTTCCCTGGCACCCCGCCACAGGAGTCGAACAGACAGCCACCTATCGGGAACATCTCTGCGTGGTCCGTCGGCTGACCATCGGAACCCACAGCGGCACGCATGTCGATGCCCCCAGTCATATTTTTGAGGGAATGCCAACACTCGACGAGTACGATCCGAATCTCTGGTACTGCCAGGCCCGGGTGGTCGACCTCACTCCGCGTCGGGCACAACAGGAGATCACACCCGAAGAGCTCCGGGCTCGTGGGCTGACTCCGGGCATCGGCGTCATACTCAAGACAGGCTGGGACACCCGCTTCGGGGAGGCTGATTACTACAAGACCTATCCGCCCCTCTCCAACAGCGGCGCCGAGTATCTGGCCTCCCTCCCGATTCCGGTCTTGGCCGCCGATACACCCTTTACGCTGGATGTCCACAGAATCCTTCTCAAACGGGGCATCCCGCTCATCACGAACATCGCCAACACGGGGCGGCTTCCCGAGGGGACTGTACGGTTGATTGCCGCGCCCCTGCTGATTGCCGGGGGGGATGGAGCCCCCGCCCGTGTCATGGCTGTGACCGACGGGGCCTGAGTTCTATGGATCCTACTGTCGCGCTGCTGCGCGATCTGGTGGCCATCCCGAGCGTCAACCCGATGGGGCGTCCGGGATCGGGCAGCGGCGAAGCGGAAATTGCACGCTTCGTTGCTGATCTGCTCCTCCGCGGCGGTCTCGATACGGAGACCGACGAGGTGGCGCCGGGCCGCCCCAACGTCATTGGTCTGCTCGATGTCCGCGCCAGCAGAACACTGCTGCTCGAGGCGCATCTGGACACGGTCCAGGCCGAGCAGATGGAGATTTCCCCGTTTGCGCCGGAGATCAGGCAGGGAAAGCTCTACGGGCGCGGCGCCTGTGACACCAAGGGAGCACTGGCGGCATTTCTTTCGGCCGTGACGGGTCTCGCTGCCTCGGCCCGCACACCTCGCTTCAATGTTGTTCTTGCTGCAGTGGTCGACGAGGAATACCAGTTCACCGGCGCCCGGCAATTGGTTCGCAAAGGACTCCGGGCGGATTTCGGGATCGCCGGGGAGCCCACGCAGCTCCACATCGTCCGGGCTCACAAAGGCGTGACGCGCTGGCGCATTACCACAGACGGGAGGGCGGCTCACTCGGCCTACCCCGAGCGCGGAAAAAACGCGATCTATGCGATGGGCCATGTGCTCCGGTCTCTCGAAGCCCATGCCGCCAGCCTCGGCGCAGCAGATCCGCACCCGGTGCTGGGAACGGCCACCTTGAGCGTCGGCGTCATCGAGGGGGGACAGGCGGTGAATATTGTTCCGGATCGCTGTTGGATCGAAGTCGACCGCCGAACGCTCCCCGGGGAATCTCCCTCCGCCGTTCTGGGAGCAGTCCGCCAGGCCCTCTCATCGCTCTCCGGCTGGAGGATGGAGGAACCCCACCTTGCGGTGGAGGGGATGGAACTTCCGGAGGAGGCCGACATCGTCCGCCTCCTCTCGGCCGCCATCAGAGGAGCAGGTGAAACAGTGCACGTGGAGTCCGCGCAGTATGCCACCGATGCCGGGATTTACAACGCCGCGGGAATTCCCACGGTTGTTTTCGGACCGGGCGATATCGCCCACGCCCATACGGCCTCGGAGTTCATCGATCTCGACGAATATGCGGCGGCGATCCGAATCATTCAGCAGCTGATCCAATGAATGTGCCCTCGCTGATCGGTCTTGACATTGGCGGAACCAAGACCGCCGTTGTGTGCGGGACTCCCCGCGGGGAGATCCTCTGGCGAACACAGTTTGCCACCAGCCCCGAGCGGGGATTCGAGCAGACGTTCGCCGAGCTCACACGCACTGTCGAAGAATCGCTGGAGCGGGAGTCCCGTTCTCCCCAGGCGCTCAGTGTCTCGATCGGCGGGCCGCTGGACGTGCTGAAAGGCGTCATCAAAAGCCCGCCTAACCTCCCCGGCTGGAACGAGATTCCGCTCAAGGAGATGCTGGCCGAACGCTTCGGGCTTCCGGTCTTTGTTGAGCACGATGGGAATGCAGGGGCGCTGGCCGAACACTTCTTCGGCGCAGGAAGGGGAGCGCGGAATCTGGTCTTTCTCACACTCGGGACTGGTTTCGGGGCGGGCCTCATCTTCAACGGTGCGCTCTACCGGGGAACGACCGATACGGCGGGAGAGATCGGCCACATCCGCGCAGCGGAGGACGGGCCGGCATCGTACGGGAAGCGAGGATCCTTCGAGGGCTTCACCAGCGGGGGGGGAATCGCCCGGCTTGCCGAGGAGATGTTCCCAGGGCGGTGGACGGACCCGAGTGTGCCTGCGCTCCATGCTGCGTTTCGGCAGGGCTCGGTTGAGGCTGGCAAGGTCTTTGCCCGGGCGTCGGTCTACCTCGGCCGCGCCCTGGCCATGCTGATTGATCTGCTCAATCCCGAGCGGATCATTCTGGGCGGACTCGGAATGCGCCTCCGGGACGTTCTTGTAGACCCCGCGATGCACGTGGCGCGGGACGAGGCGCTCCCGGGTGCCATGGCGGCCTGCGCGGTTGTTCCCGCCGCACTCGGGGAGGCGATCGGTGATTATGCAGCACTCTGTGCGGCGCTCGACCAGGGAGGATTCAGGGAGAAGGACCAGAACCGATGAACCGATTCGTGCCTGTTGAGAAACCCGCGCCGGATGCCCGTGAGATGATCGACATCCTGGCCGGCCGGCGCGCCTCGCCGCGCATCCCTCTCATCGAATATATCGTCGACGATGTCATCGTGCGCCCCGTCCTGACCGACCTCCTTGGACGTCAGTGGCATCCCTGGGGAACGGACCGGACGTCTCAGGCACGCTATCTCGAAAACATGATCGCCTTCTGGAGCCACATGGGCTACGATGTGGTCCGGTTCGAGATTGGTCTTCCCTTCCGTGAGCGGATGGAAGTGATCGAGGATGCCTCGCCGTTCTCCTCCGGCGCGCGCTCCTGGCCCGACGAGCATACGGGAACAGTGACCTCATGGCGAGACTTCGAAGAGTACCCCTGGCCGGAAGTCAGTGCATTTGACTTCTTCCCCTACCAGTACCTCAACGACCACCTCCCCGAGGGGATGGGACTGATCGCCTGTCACGCCGGCGGAGTCTACGAGCACCTCTCGTGGATCATGTCTTTCGAGGGGCTCTGCACTGCCATCTATGAAGATCCCGCGCTGGTGGAAGCGGTGGCGGAGGCGCTCGGCCAACGCATGCTGGCGTTCTACCGGCAGTTGCTTGAGCTCGATCGGCTTGTGGCAATCTTCCCCGGTGACGACATGGGATACCGTACCAGCACAATGGTCTCCCCGGACACCCTCCGTTCACTGATCCTCCCCTGGCACAAGCAGTTTGCGGCAATGGCACACCAGCGGGATCTTCCCTACTTCCTCCACTCCTGCGGGAACATCCTGGCCATCATGGAGGACCTCATCGAGGATGTCCGCATCGACGGGAAACATTCGTTTGAGGACGCCATCATCCCGGTAGAGGATTTCCAGGCGAAATTCGGCTCCCGCATCGCCGTCCTGGGTGGCGTCGATATCAACATCCTGGGCGGTGACGACCCAGGGGCTGTCCGGCTGCGCGTGCGCCACCTCTTAGAGCGCTGCGGCAGCCGGGGCCGTTATGCCATCGGCTCCGGAAACTCCATACCGAGCTATATCCCGCTTCAGAACTACCTCGCCATGATCGACGAGACCCATGCCTTCAATGCCGGGGTCCGTTGAGGAAGAGTGAAAGGAACCCATGAAACGCAACCTGCTCCTGATCGTGATCTTCGCCTCCTCGACCTGCGCCGCGCAGAAATTGCTCTACCTGGAAGAGATCAAGAAAGCGGGCGAGAAGGGATGGCGCGATAACCCCGCCATCATGGAACGGTGGCGGGAGGACACGCAACCCAGCGTGCTCTGGGGATACAATGCCCCGGGCCATCCGATCTACCTCGCTGCGACGCTCGCCTTCCTGTACCAGGAGACGGGCGACCGCGTCTACGCCGAACGGACCGCCTCGCTCCTCTCGAGCTACGGCGATCTGCGAGAATCTCTCCCCGAGGGCTATGCCGCCACACGAGTGGAGTATGAACAGGGGGTCCCTTCGCTCTCGAACTTCTTCTTCTTCCCTCCCTACGTCCGCGCCTATCTGACGATCCGCGAGAGCGGCGTGCTGAGTGAAGAGCAGCGGCGGAAGATCGAGGGCGAGCTTGCCCAGTCGGTCGATTTTCTCTTCCGCTTTCCCGAATGGGGGGGACATAACCGGGCAATGCTCCGCGCCGAAGCCATGACCTACGCCTATCAGGCGATGCCGGATCACCCGAGCGCTTGGCGCTGGAAACAGATGGCCGAAACCATCGCCGCGGACAACGCCGGACACTGGGAGGTGGAGGACGCCTCGGGATATCACCCGGTGTGGCTGCACGCGCTCTTCTCCTGGGCCGATGCCGCAGGACGCACGGAGGTGTTCACCTCCCCCGTCACGCAATACTACTACCAGTACTACCTTTCGCTTATCGGACCGAACGGAACCATACCGGATTTCGGGGACGCGGTCTGGAACTCCTCTGCCTCAGGGTTGCGCTTCGTCGCGTTCTTCGAAAAGGGAGCCTCGGTCACCGGCGATGGCCGCCTCCGCTGGGCGGCAGCGTCGGTCTACAGGACACGCACGGCCCACCTGGATACGCTCGGTGTGGGTGACGCCTATCACCTCTGCGACGCCTACCGCTGGATGGACGAGAGCGTCCAGCCCCA
>Ga0209536_100004261_pt1 | contig 22592 bp, 18 predicted proteins | sample DeeMarSeWOR28_12_FD_187461 | JGI IMG/M metagenome (GOLD analysis project Ga0209536, IMG submission 187461) | Marine sediment microbial communities from White Oak River estuary, North Carolina - WOR-2-8_12 (SPAdes) (version 2) | ecosystem: Environmental > Aquatic > Marine > Intertidal zone >... | reverse complement strand
CAAAACATTCTCGTACCATTTAGCAACTTTCTCCATCTCCCCTTCGGGTTGATTCCCCACAAAGTGATCAATAAAATTCAACCCCACAGGTTTGCTCGGAAGCAGCGATCGATAAGGCTCATACCCGGGCAAAAACACGCCTTCATATTTATCCCGTTGCACAAACGAATGGATTGTATCACCGTAGGTTTGGATAGAAGCAACAATCACATGACCAAAATCATCCTCCAATTTTTTTGGTTCCTGCACCGAAAGTGCGCCATGATTAACCGCATATTCCCAGGCAGCTTTGGCATCATTTACCCAAAAAGCAACATCCCTTACACCATCACCATGCAACATCAAATGGACATTCAAAGGAGAATTGGCCTTATAAGGCGATGTTAATACAAAACGGATTTTATTTTGTTTTAAAACGTATGAAGCATTTTCCCGATTTCCTGTTTCCAATCCTTGATAAGCGATGGGCTCGAAGCCATAAACGGTCTGATAATAATGTGCCGCTTGTTTGGCATTCCCGACAATAAAGCGCACATAATCGGTGCCCATAATTTCAAAGGGCGGTTTCATGTTACCCTCCTTAGAATTCATTTTGGTCTTCTGCTGAAAGACATGTCTGCTTTTGATTTTTAAGAACTATGCATTGAATATGATCGAAATTTCCATTTCGAATATCCACTTCCACCCTGATGAATAACGGGAGTTTTGAAGCATGAATTTGGAAGAAAAATCCATTCCAATTGTAATTATAATAACGGGATTCGTCAGGAAAAGCAAGGGATTTTTGATGGAGAGCATCCCGGAATTTCAATGTTTATTTTGCCCCGGGAGCATCGAATTGCAATATTTTTTGGTTTGATCGGTTATCGCTTTTTCATACATTTGAATTCTTCAATTCTGCATATTCACTTTATTGAGATAGGAGATTCATTTCATGCAACTGAACCCACGATCTTTTTGGACTTACTTAATTTTGGTAATCATTGTAAGTATTGGATGTACCAATAAAACCCAACTTGAATCCGTTGAAACAGGCAGTATTGTAAACGATGTTCATTCTTTTTCAAATCCAAATGAAGTAATTGTCCAGCATCTGGATATTAACCTGCATGTCAATTTTGCAGAAAAGAAATTATTCGGGAAAACCGGCTTGCATGTTAAGAACAAATCGAATGCAGCGAATTTGATCTTAGACATCAGGGATCTGGATATCCAAAGAGTCACTCTGGGGGATGATGAAAAGCCTGCAACTTTCGAATTGGGCAAAAGCGATTCCGTTCATGGGCAACCACTGACCATAGGCATTAACCCGACCACCGAATTGGTAACAGTATATTATACAACCAGTCCGGATGGAGCAGCATTACAGTGGCTCCCGCCGAATCAGACGGCGGGCGGACAACATCCGTTTTTGTTCACACAATCCCAGGCAATCTTGGCCAGAACCTGGATTCCCTGCCAGGATACGCCCGGGGTAAGAATGACGTATAGCGGGCGCATCAAAACTGACTCGGGATTGATGGTCTTAATGAGCGCTAAAAACGCAGTCAAAAAATCGCCGCAGGGTACTTATGAATTTGAAATGCCTCAGCCAATCCCTTCCTATCTGCTTGCCCTGGCGGTAGGAGACATCGCTTATAAGTCCATAGGCCCCCACAGCGGCGTTTATGCAGATCCCTCGATTGTGGTTGCGGCAGCTTACGAATTCGGAAACACGGAAGATATGATTAGCACCGCAGAAAAATTATATGGCCCCTATCGCTGGGGAAAATACGATATCCTTGTGTTGCCGCCCAGTTTCCCGTTTGGCGGAATGGAAAATCCCCGTTTGACTTTTGCAACGCCGACCGTTCTGCCGGGGGATCGATCGCTCACCAGCCTGATCGCTCATGAACTGGCACACTCATGGTCGGGCAATTTGGTAACCAATGCCACCTGGGATGATTTCTGGTTAAACGAGGGTTTTACCACATACATCGAGCGCAGAATAATGGAAGAATTGTACGGAAGAGTATATGAAGAAATGTTGGCTGAATTGGGGTTTCAAGATCTTCAAGAGGAGGTTGAAGAATTAGGCGAGAACAGTCCCGATACACGGCTCCATTTGGATTTGAAAGGACGCAACCCCGATGATGGAATGACAGACGTTGCCTATGAGAAAGGCGCTCTCTTCCTGAGGATGCTTGAAGAAAATGTCGGCAGAGAAAAATGGGATGCATTTCTGCATAAATATTTCGATGAGTTCGCTTTTCAAACCATGACCTCGGAAAAGTTTGTTGATTATTTGATGGCAAATCTCTTTGGCGGCGATGTTCAAAAGAAGCAAGCATTAAAAATCGATGAATGGATTTACGGAACCGGCATTCCCGATAACTGTCCCAAAATAGAATCAAAGGAATTTGAAAAAGTAGAGAATCAAATCAGGAAATGGGAAGAAGGAACTCCGGCGCGAATGCTGGAAACCAAAGGTTGGACAACTCATCATTGGCTCCACTTTATCAGAAACCTCCCTGACTCGCTTAGCCAAAAACAAATGGCCGAACTCGATGCCGCTTTCGATTTTACCCAATCAACCAATAGCGAAATACTATTTGCATGGCTAAAACTGGCAATTCGTCATAAATATCGGCGGGCATATCCGGTTTTGGAAAATTTTCTATCGACCATTGGCAGACGGAAATTTTTGGAGCCGCTATATGAAGAATTGGTCAAAACAGAGGAAGGAAAAAAAATGGCGCTGCGCATTTACCAACAAAGCCGCAATAGATATCATCCGATTACCTATCAGACGATTGATGAAATCTTACATTGGAAGAATTAAGCAACGTATTTCGTCCTTAGCGGGACGCCCTGGGTTTGTATTCTATTTTTTGCTAAAAATATGTAGTCCCCTCAGGACCACAGCTTCGAAAAGCACAAACGATTTAAGACATATATGTTCCGTCAGAGACATAATATCTGTAGCCAGCAAATATAAATATTGAAGTCCCTTTGGGGACGAAATGCCCGACCCTCTCCCTCTTTGTAAAAATTTTTTACAACATTGATTGTCTATCCCCCTTCCCAAAATTCTCTTAGATCCACCAAATCTAAGAATACAAACTGTTTCCAATCCCCGCAGGTTTCTGGCACACTTCTTGACCTCATCAAGGAAGATCACGGATGATTCTTAACCAATAACTCACAAAAGAATAAGAGTAGTAAAGACAAACTCATGCCAACAAATGTTAATCATCTTCAATCTCAATATCGGATTGTCAATTCAGGGATTCAATACGACTTCAAGGGAGGCAGCCGCATGGAAAAATATCCTGCAATAATTCAAAACCAACCCCCGTTTCCATGGGAATTAGAATTGGGTGTGTTTCTTTGTATTTTTACACTGCTCCTTCTTTCATGCGGAACCATGCCTCCCGATTATTTTTTATTAAAGTTAGGACCCGCAGCTCTTTTCTGGATGAGTTCGGTTTTCAAAAATAATATCCCGAAAACAGGAATAAAGTATGAAGCTAATAATCAGAACCATTACTGTATTAGCCATCGTTAATTTTTATCTATATGGATTAGGACCTGCCTCTGTTGGAAAAATGGCGCCAGATTTCAAACTCAAAGATCTCAAAAGCGGCGAATATATCTCCCTGCAGGATTACCGGGGGAAAATTGTCATTCTGGATTTTTGGGCGACCTGGTGTGCGCCTTGTAAAGAATCGTTGCCAGAGTTAGAAAGACTTGCTACGGAAAATCAGTTGCTTTCGGTACTAGCGATTAATATTGATGATAAGAAGGACAATGCCCTTCAATTCTTAAAGAAATACGATTTACAACTCACCGCTCTTTTTGATGAAAATAAAGAAGTGGTCGGCATGTACGAAATCCCGGCGATGCCCTCAGCCATAATTATCGATCAAGAGGGATATATCCGCCATCTGCACCTTGGCTACAACAAGAACCATTTGGAAAACATCCAAAAGGAAATTGAAGAAATGCCATGAAGCGACTACTTAGCATCCTCTTGATTGGTTATCTTCTTTTAACATCAATACTGCTGATATTGAGGATGCAATCCTGTGCACACGTAAAAGCCGATCAGAGGCAGGAATTGACTGATCTGATCGTGAACCAGCAATATCAATTTTCAAAACAGAATCTAAATGGAAACTTTTTCTCAACCCGAGAAGGTCCTATGTTGGTGCAACCGGCATCGGAGGAGGATGCGGTAGTGCGAAGTAATAGCAACCAGGATCCAGTAAAACCAAAAGCCAAAGGCCGGGACTTTGATGCTATCCTGGTTTTTTGGTTTTTGGTCCCTGGATCTGTTCAGTGAACCCAAAATTTTATGTAATTTACATCCTCAGAAAAGGAGGAGATAAATGATCATTCGCAAAGTAGAGAATAGACGATGCCCGTCATGCAAGCAAGTTCAATTGGAAGCAATAGAAGTAAATGAAGGCAATGTATCTTCTTACTCTTGCAAAACTTGTGGCGCATATTTTGATACAGAGATAATCCATGACTATGACCATGATGAGCACTGGTGGGTTGGTAAGCTTCGAAACCCGGACTTCTGGAATGTCAAAACGAGCACCCTTATCGATTGCTTGCGGGAAATGGAAAGAAAGAACAATAGAGGAATCATGGAGTATCTCGGTAGTTACCCGATAGAGAGAATTAAGGCGTGAGCCCATTATGGGTAGAGATTTTCCCGCTCCATTCTCCAGCCAAGCGGATATCTCCTGGCTTATCACACTTTAAATCACTTGATTAACCACTCCTGCAATCCGAATATGGGTATTCAAGGGCAGATTGTCTTTGGGGCGATGAGAGATATTGCACCCGGTGAGGAACTCGCCCACGATTGGGCAACCACCGATGATTTGGATTATGAGATCGAATGAAATTGCGGATCTCCCCAATGCCGTGTAAAAATTACTGGAAAGGACTGGATGAAGAAAGAGGTGCAGGAAAAATACAAAGTTTATTTCCCCTAGCATATCCAAATAAAGATTGACGAAATATCGTCTAAGATTTAAACAGCTGGTAGAACCTTCCCCTTTACCTCCCCAAATCCAACTTTATACCCATTCCCTTCACACCAGCCGGTTATAATAACCGTGTCGCCATCCATCAAAAATTTGCGTTCTTCTCCATTTGATAATTTAATCGGTTTGGTGCCCCGCCAGGCAAGCTCCAGCATGCTGCCGTAGGAATCGGGTGTTGGCCCGCTGATAGTGCCGGATGCCATCAAATCCCCCGAACAGACATTGCAGCCGGTAATGGTATGGTGGGCAAGCTGCTGGCAGATATTCCAGTACATGTACTTGAAATTGCTGCGGCAAACCCGCTGCGGTTTATCCATTTTTTCACTCTGTAAAAGTACATCGAGTTGAATATCATACGACCAATCCCCCTTGCTTTTTAAATATGGCAGCGGCTCCGGGTCCTGTTTCGGTCCGGCCGTTCGGAAAGGTTCCAGCGCATCCAGCGTAACCACCCAAGGAGAAATGGAGGTGGCAAAATTCTTGGCCAGAAAAGGACCCAGAGGAACATATTCCCATTTCTGAATATCCCGGGCGCTCCAGTCATTCACCAGCACCATTCCGAAGATATGGTCAGGTGCGTCGTCAACAGAAATGGGCTGTGCCAATTGGTTGCCAGGACCCACAAAATACCCCATCTCCAACTCAAAATCCAGAAGCCGGGAGGGACCAAATTGCGGTTTATCGGAATCATCGGGTTTTGCCTGCCCCCTGGGTCGATGAATATTGGAACCGCTCACCACGATTGAACTAGCTCTGCCGTGATAGCCAATCGGCAGCCATTTCCAGTTAGGCAGCAGCGCGTTGTCCGGATCGCGGAACATGCTGCCCACATTTGTGGCATGTTCTTTGGAGGAATAAAAATCGGTGTAATCGCCAATCTCGACGGGGAGCAGCATCTCGACCTGATCCATTGGCACCAGCGCACGGTCCCGTAATGCCTGGTTATCCCGCAGGATCGGCACATCAGCTTGCAGCAAATTACTAATGGCGGTGCGCGTTTCACGCCAGGCCGGACGTCCTAATTGCAGAAATTTATTCAATGAGGGCTGGGAAAAGACATCGACTCCTTTCAGCAAATTACCACCGATCAATTTATTGTTCTCCAAAACCGATAAATCCAAAACGAAATCACCAATGGCAAGGCCAACCCGAGCTTCCCCGCCGGATTTCCGTTTAAACACACCATACGGCAAATTCTGAATTGGAAAATGTGAATCCGGTGAAACATCAATGAATGATTTGAGTTTGGGATCGGTGGTATTATCCATTTGGTCTCCTCTTCCTTTTACAAGCATTGTCAGTTCCTTACTCCGGGCTCCTTGCACCCTTCCCCGTGCATCACGCTCCCTGCAACTTGCGCCTCATTCATTCAAATACCCTAGGTTTCGCAAATCCTCCCGGGGTTCATCAAAACTGCAGCTGCCAAATGAAATCATTCTCTGATTTCTTGCCTTTTTTATCTGAGCAATTGTTACCGAATAGTCATTCCACTTAAATTCGGAACCGCTGAAGACAAAATCTTCACTGTTTTCATCGCCTATAATTTCGGCGATTTGATCGATATTCAAATCATGATATTGGCATATAATCCCCGCTCCGAAAACATTGAGGAATCCGTGCATCCTCACTTGCTCGGACTCATCAAAATGCCGGATGGGGTGATGCAGCCCCGCCGTTGCCTTCAAAGCAATTTCATGACGCTTACAGGTCAGAATTACATGAGCAACCTGTTGGGGGGAAGGATACATGGATTGCTCGGCGCCGCCACAACGCAGTTTATACCCCGCCGGGCAACACTTGCCAAACTGCTTGCTCTGCACAAAAATATTATGATATGAAATTCCCTCTACCAACGCCTCGATAGTTTTGGTCCAGTCACCGAAAAACCCTCCCTCATAAAATAGAGATATTTCCCCCGGGTTTTTGGATTTGATGATTTCAGCGACCCTATTCAAAAATTCGGAAATGCGAACGGGATTACCTTCTTCGATGAGATCTTCCGGCAGCCGAACTTCGTATGCACCGACACTTACAATGCCAATATTATTTTCCACAAATTGATTCACCAATCTGAGGTCCTCTTCCAATCCGGCAAAGAATTCATCCGCATTTTTTCCGCCTCTGCCCAAAAAAGAAATCTGTAGGGGCTTGCTCATGGAACGGAAATCATCCCGGTATTTTTCCAATTCCTGCAATCGCTTAGCCGGACAAATGAACCGGGACAGCATCCATCGGTCCGCATCATGTTTGTATTCTAAGTAATTTTGGATGGCTTGATCCATTGGTAATTGCGCCGGCGGGAATAATCCGGCGTAGTCAATAATTTCACCCATGAATGTCTTAAAGGCTGCATGCATACTGCTACCCATCTAATTTGGTTTGCGAAATATATTTAAGATTTCAAAGCTGATCGTTCAAGTTAAAAATGAGATTTTTTAACCAACCCCTTTATCCCCCAGCAAGAGAGATTTCCAATTTGTTCAGTCCGCCCAAAGATTGGCAAGTCAGAATTTGCTTATTTTATCTCGCAGCCATAAATTTCGCATCTGTTGTTTTCAAAGTTAATAAGACATCAAATATTAGATGAATCAAGAATCCGCCCAGAAAGTACAGCCGCCGTCCTCAAAATCCATCTCACGGGGGATTCAAGGATTTGCCGTTTTTACCATATTAGGCCTTATTTTCATCATTTGGTGGAAAGCGCCTGCTGGGTTAGATTTTCTTTCTAAACACCTAAATCTGCCGGCTCTATTGCTGCTAATCCCTCTTTTATTATTGGATTACATAATAGGCGGATTTCGCTATTCACTTTTTTTCAATGGGAAGATTTTGCCCAAAATTTCCTTGTGGAATTGTATGCGCTCCAATTGGGCGAACATCTTCATGGGTGCAATCACCCCTTTTCAAACCGGCGGCGGTCCCGCGCAACTTTATATTTTATGGCGGAACGGAGCCAAAATCTCACAGGGCGCTTTGGTTTCCCTCATCAATTTTTCTGCCACACTTATTTTTTTTCAAATTGCGAGTTTAGCAGCGATTTTCGTAATTCCTTCCACATTGTTTAGCGAGACCTTCACTAACCTGATGCGTACCGGCTTTGTGGTTATCTTTCTTCTAACAGGGTTGATCATAATTATTTTGATATTTCCCAGGATTGGCTATCAATTAATCAGGATCATATTTTCACTACTGCCGCTCAGGTTATTAAAACTTTACAATTTGAGAAACCGTTTGCTGGATACGCTTTCAATGGAAATTCAGCATTTTCAGGAAATTTTCAGAACAATTCTCAGAGAAAAAAAACATTATTTAATCATTATCATCATCTCAACGATTATTTTGTTTTTTAATAAATATATCGTTGGTTATGTGGTCGCAGTCTCCCTGTCCCCCGGAATTGACTTCGAAGTTTTTATCGGTTTGCAGATCGTTCAATATTTTCTTGTCTATTTTGCGCCGACTCCCGGGGCCTCGGGCCTTGCGGAAATATCCTCGACGTGGTTAATGCAGACAATCATGTCGGCAGAGGTTTTGGTCTTTTTCGCAATCATTTACAGGTTCTTAACAACAATTTTGGGGGCGATTATCGGAGGCGTCATTATGTTGTTAGATTTAAAGGTGTGGGCTAAATCATCTCAATCAGGATCTTCCGAGAAATCTGTTACCCAGGTTTACCCGCCCTTAAATCCCATTTCCGAAAAGACTGATTAACCAAATTCGTTGCTGTAGACGGAATTCACCAAAGAAAGTATTACTTCATCAAGATCATGCGCCTTATATCACTAAAACCGGTTGAGGTCATGCGGTAAAAATATATTCCTGAGGGAATAGGGTTCCCCAATTCGTCCGTTCCGTCCCATTCGACAGAATGCACACCCGCTGGCTTTACTTCTCCGACTAGATTCCTTATCTTTTGTCCAAGCAGATTGTACACACTAAGGTTTACCAACCCCTGATCAGGAATTTCAAATTTAATGGCTGTTGTGGGATTAAACGGATTCGGATAATTCTGATACAATGCATAACTGTCTGGAACCCCGGACCGTGGAGGATCAATCCTTGTCGCAGTGCTGTCGGCAAAGGAAAACACAAAAAGTCCATTATCCCAATCGCTGATAAAAATATTTCCAGACGGCGCAAATGGATAAACGCCAAAAGCCCCTGCATAGCCTTCACCGCTTTGCGGAGAAGTGTCTGCTCGACGATGAAATTCAATAAGCGTTAGAGGTTTCGAAGGGGAAGAATTACTGCAAAGGCAATCGTACTATGGAAAACCAAAAATCTTCGATGGCTTTTACGATCTTAATAAATTGTTTGAGGTCCACGGGTTTGGTGATGTAACAATTGGCATATCGATTATACGAATCGTAGATATCCTGATCTGATTCTGACGTGGTTAAAATAACCACGGGAATTGTCTTTAACGAAGGATCTTTCTTTATTTTCGTCAGCACCTCTCTGCCGTTAAGCTTGGGAAGGTTTAAATCAAGAAGAACAAGGTCAGGGCGGTTACTGTTCTTGTATTTTTTTTCTTTTCGCAAATAAGCCAAAGCCTCAATGCCGTCTCCCACAACTATCAGTTTGTTTCTTATCTTACCTTCCTTTAAAGCTTCTTTGGTTAATCGTACATCACCGGGATTATCCTCGATCAACAAAATTTCAATGGGATCAACGCCCAAAGGTTTGTCCACTATTTTAAGCCTCCATTTTTTGAAGGAAGGGTGAAATAAAATACCGAACCTTCCCCAGGTTTAGAATCGAACCAAATGCGACCGCCATGGCGCTCGACAATTTTCTTACAAAGCGCGAGTCCAATACCCGTTCCGGGATATTCTGAAGCCGGATGCAACCGCTGAAAGATCACGAAAATCCGCTTTGCATACTCTTTTTCTATTCCAATGCCGTTATCCTTAACCGAAAACAACCATTCTCCATTTTTTCGTTCAGCTCCAATATGAATCTCCGGCAACCTCTTGCTTCGAAATTTGATGGCATTGCTTAGCAAATTCTGGAACAATTGTGATAATTGCATCTCATCCCCAACAACCTGGGGAAGGTGGTCGTGAGTGATAGAAACATCATTTTCCAAAATGGCAACTTCCAAATTGTGCAATGTTTTATTGAGCACTTTCTGACTATTAGTTCTCTTAAATGGATTGCCATGCGTTCCGACCCGGGAATATTCCATGAGATCCTTAATTAGCTGCTTCATGCGAATTGCGCCATCGACAGCATAATTTATGAATTCATCTGCATCCGCATCCAATTTCCCTTTGTACCGGTGCTGCAGCAGGTTAAGATAGCTAGTTATCATGCGCAGGGGCTCCTGCAGATCGTGACTTGCGACATAAGCAAACTGCTGTAGTTCCTGATTACTTCGTTCCAGCTCCGTTGCATAATTTTGAAGAGCGGATCTGGCTTTCTTGCGCTCGGTAATATCCTCCTGAACCCCCAGGTAATGGGTAATAATTCCATCAGAATTCTTAATTGGAGAGATGGAAACTCTAGCCCAATAAGATTCCCCATTTTTCTTTTTATTGTGCAGCTCCCCATGCCACTCTCCTCCATTAGCGATTGTTTTCCACAATTCCGCATAGACTTCTGGCGTGGTCTGGGTTGATTTAAGGATACGTGGATTCTTGCCTAAAACTTCTTCCCTGGAATACCCGGTTACTTCAGTGAACCGCGGATTTACATAGTCAATGTTGGCGTTGGTATCCGTAATAATTATTATTGATGTACTCTGTTCCACCGCCGAAGATAACTTCCGAATTTGCGCCTCAGCTAATTTCCGCTCGGTAATGTCCGTGATCATAGCCATGGCACCCAAGTATTTTCCGTTTTTTTCAAAGAGGGGCCGGGAACTAAATATAGTCCATATCTCTTCCCTATTTTTTTGATAAAATTTTAAATAATGCTGCTCAATAATCCCGTCCAGACGCCGGCTTAAATGAGCTTTTGCTACCCTCTGGCTTTCTTTCGACATGAAATGGAACAAAGATTTATCAATAATTTCCCGAGGCGTATAACCAAGCATCTCAGCGATTTTCTCATTGACAAAAGTTGTACTATGTTTATCGTCTAAAATCCAAATGCCTTCTTTTGCCGTGTGTACGACTGTACGATATTTTCCCTCGCTTTCCCGCAAGGCCTGTTCGATCCTCTGGCGCTCCGCAATCGCTTGCTTTAACAGGTTATTGGTTTTATCCAACTCCTCCGATTTATGCTGAGCCCAGTTTTTTATTTCTTCATGGGCTTTCTCTAGGGTTTGCTCGGCATTTTTTCGATCGGTAATATCGACAACGGTACAAAAAACGAATGGTTCCTCATTACCGTCAATGTAGCTCAAACCAATCTCTATTGAGAATTCGGTATTATCACTTCGTAGGCCGGAAAGTTCACGTCCGCGCCCCATTCTTATGTTTTTGGGATGAGAAAAATAATTTGTCCGGTTTTCAACATGTTTCTTGCGAAATCGTTTTGGTATTAACACTTCTATAGGTTTAGCGACTAAATCCACGCTCTTATATCCGAATTGTTTCTCGGCGTGATTGTTTACAAAATTTATCATACCCCGGGAATTGATTATTATGATACCTACGGGAGCGTTATCAATAAAATGTTGGTATCTTAGCTCTGCTTTCATCATAGCCGTTTCCAGATCTTCCAATTCCTCCACTCGTTGGCGCAGAGATTCTATTTCCTTGATAAGTTCCTTTTTTGTTTTGCTCTGATCTCTCATGACATCGGAGTGACTGATTAGGTATCTTTTTCAAGCGGCTATAAATCAAAACTTACTTTTTCTCGAGGAGCCTTTTCCCGGGCGAACAGCTTCTCTACAAAATCAAACAAGTGTTGAAAATTGATTGGCTTATATAATACTCCGTCAGCCTTTCTTATCGTACTTTCAATATCATCCGATACAGAATATCCGGTAAGGAATACAAATAAGCTCGGGTAATTGTTTGCCCGAATCATGTTGAATAATGATGTACCCGTTATTCGCGGCATGTTAATGTCAGAAATAATTAAATGATAGTTATCAGTGTTGATCATGTCTAGCGCTTCGAAACCATCCTTTGCACCATCGACATTATATCCCGTCATGCGCAACCCCTGAACCAGGAGCTCCAAAACGGACTGCTCATCATCAACCACAAGTATCCTTTTTTTACCATCATGATTTTTGTTCTCCGAGGATGCCTTTAGATCCACAATCTGAGACGAAAGATATTTCTGTTTTTTGATATCCGTAATATCCCTTAAATGAGCTAATAATTCAGTGATTTTGTAGATCATCTTTTGACTGATTTCGATATATTTCTTATCGTGTTCCTTTTCCAACAACGACAAACAACCGGACAGCGTCTGTAAAGGCTGGGAAAATTCATGACAAACAGCAGCCGCCAGTTGTTGAACGTTTTTTAAAGTGTAGGCTTTGGTCAGCTCCTTCTTAGCCTGCATTCTTTCATAGGAATAGCGCAGTGATCGTGCAAGCAGGTTATCGTTCATTTCACCTTTTACCAGGTAGTCTTGAGCTCCTTCCTTCATTGACCTCACTGCTAATTCGTGATCATCTACACCAGTCAATACCACTATTGATATATCTGTGAATGCGGCATTTACTTTTTGAAAAGTATCAAAGCCCTGGCTGTCAGGGAGAGATAAATCCAAAAGTACAATATCGGTTTTTCCCTCAGCCAAGTATTCCATACCACTTTTCAAGTTCTCCTTATGCACCGATTCAAATTTGTAAAATTCTTCCGCTCTCAGGGCTTCCTGCAAGAGCCTTGCATCGCCCGGATTGTCTTCTATGATCAGCACATGAATTGTGGCAGGATTATGGATACCCTTCCCAGATGCAGGTGATTCCATAACTTCCTCCTTGAGATGATTTTCCTTTGTTAGATTCGAACTTAAGCTATAACCATGTTGGCATTATCTTAATAATACTCACTTTAGACGTTGAGTTAATGTAACCATCGATATATTTTAAAAATACTTTAGGTTTGAGAGAGCCAACTTTAATGCTTTACAATAGCTCAAAAAAAGCTTAATATTTGAAATTATTTTTTACTTTTCCATACTTATAAATCATATAAGAAATGACAATTTTTGGAGGTTTCGAATGCGAAAATTAGCTGTTGCAGGGTTGCTAATTACACTGGTTTTAATAATGAGCTGCCAAACAAATAAAGAAGGTGTAGGCTTTGAGCCGGAGATTGATTATTCAAATATAACAAACATCGTATATTCAAAGCATGTTCAACCCATCTTCCAACAAAAATGCGTATCGTGCCACAGCGGAGCCAATGCCAGCGCGGGATTACGCCTGGATTCATGGAATAATCTAACCGCGGGCTCAAACCGTGCGGACAAGCGTAGTGGTGAAGCAGTAATCCCGTTCGATGCTGAAAATAGTCTAATGATCGAAATGCTGACAAAGCTTGTTGATGGTCCTCATCCATTCGAAAAAGGATCTGACACGCTTAGCAGCGGTGCGGTTGAATTTCTTGCCCGATGGACGAACGAAGGCGCTAAGAATGACAATGGAGATGTACCGTACCAAAACTCCACAAACAGACTGTATGTATGTAACCAGAGTGCGGCAATGATCTCGGTGATTGATACAGACGCCAAAGTTGTCATAAGGAATATTAAATTGACGGACCTAGGATACTCTGCCACCGCTAAACCTCATGACACCGCCGTGGAACCGAGCGGTCAATACTGGTATGTCACTTTAATTGAAGACGGTAAAATTCTTAAATTTGACAAGGATCTCAATTTTATTGCTGAGGCCAATTTTGATGCAGCCGGACTGCTTGCCATGCATCCGACCAAAGATTTACTTTATGTAGGACATACCTTAAGTATCGCAAATGTCCCGCAAAATATTGGCGCTATTACACGCTCAACAATGAATCTGGTTACAATCCCGTTAACTTATATTCGGCCACATGCGTTTATTTCAGATCATGCCGGAAGATATGTATACTCTGCCAGTTTAACCCAAAATCAATTCGGAGTTATCGATACCGATGTGAATCCGGCTGAATTAGCTGCCGTGATCTCCTTTGGCAGTCCACGTACCCTGGTTCAAATGAACATATCTCCGGACGATCAGGAGATTTACATTTCAAGCCAGCTAACACAGCAATTACTGGTGCTGGATTCCAGTAATCCGACCAATCTGACTGTCGTAGATTCTATAGTAGTGGGTCAGCATCCCTGGCATCCAAAGTTTACACCGGACGGTTCCCGGGTATACGTGGGTAACAATGTATCGCAAACTGTCTCGGTTGTCAATACCTCCACCAGATTGGCGGAAACTACCATTGGAGCAGGTGACGGGTCAGATGGGTTGGCGGAACCGCATGGTTTGGTAATCTCACCAGACGGTCAATATGTTTATGTCACGAACCGAAACGTCAATGGAGGATATGTTCCACGCTACAATCTGGGAGATAACGCTAACGCTGGCACAGTGGTAGTAATAAACACGCAGACCAACACTATTGAAAAGGTTCTCGAACTGCAAGAATATCTTTCGGGCGTAGCTATTTATGAGCAATAGGAATTCAAAACTTGGAACGTTAAGTGGTCAAGTGTTTGCGTGAAGCAACGGGTACAGTTGAATGGATCGATTTGTCTTAAGATCGCTGGTCACAAAAACAGCACTTCTGGCTTTGATGCACTTAGCAATTGGTCAAAGTTCTAATCTTGTTCAAAGAGTTGATGCGTTTCCTATCCAGGATCAAAATGGAACTCCCTACCCTTTTCCTTTATTAGGGGGACTGAATGCACCCCGTCCGCAGTTTGTTGACATTGACGCGGACAACGACCCCGATCTTTTTTTGCAAGAAAACAAAAACGATTTGCTCTTTTTTGAAAATACCGGCTCCGGCACAGCTTATCAATTCCTATGGAGAACCAACCGATATGAGGACCTGGACATTGATGATTGGTACCGTTTTGTGGACATGGATGGCGATTCGGATTTCGATCTCTTAACTGCCCGTCCCGGTTCTTTTATGCGCTATTTCCGAAACGATGGATCAGTGAATTCGCCAATCTGGATTTTGTCGGCGGACACGTTGAAAGACATTAGTCAAGTACCCGTCCCGGCGGAGATAGCCAGCATCCCGGTTCTCTGCGATATTGACGCCGATAGCGACCCAGATTTGTTTATCGGCCGGCAAACCGGCAGGGTAACCTATTACAAGCATCAGGGAATGGATGTAGACAATCTCCCCCTCTATGAATTTATCACCGACACGTTTCAGGGCATTTCAATCATTGGCCTTGGACTTGAGAATGCACTTCACGGCGCCAATTCGCCGGAATACGTGGATATTGACGCCGATCTGGATTTCGACCTGTTTTGGGGAGATTTCTTTTGGCGCAGTCTCTATTTTCTGGAAAATATTGGTAATCCTGTAAACCCCCACATTGAACTGGTAGACAGTACCTACCCGCCGACAAACCCATTAATCAATGGAGGCTGGAACGTTCCACGGTTTGCCGATATTGACGGGGACGGAGATTCTGATCTTTTTGTCGGCGAGATTGGAGGCGCGTTCGCTACTACCGCAAGCCAGATTCAGAATTTCTATTTTTTAAGAAATATCGGAACCCCACAAAGTCCCATGTTTAATTTGGAAACGACCCGGTTTATCGAATCATTGGACGTAGGCCAAAAGAGCATTCCGGCGCTAGTGGATATTGACGATGACGGCGATCTTGACCTATTCATTGCCGGCGAGGTGGATCCCTATGATCCGCAATTCAGCAGTCTAAATTTTTTTGAGAATATCGGCACGCCACAGTCACCTTTGTTCAGGCTGTTCGATCCGGACTATCTAAATTTAAATTTTGGGTATAGCTACTCTCCCGCCTTTGTTGATATTGATGCTGACGGAGACCAGGACATGTTTCTTGGTAAATTTTTCGGTCAAATCTATTTTTTGGAAAACACCGGCACAGCGACGACTCCCAATTTTCCAACCATTGTTCAAAATTATGCCGGTATCGATGTGGGCAGCAATTCAACCCCGGCCTTTGTTGATATTGATGCAGATAACGATTTCGATCTTTTCATCGGTGAATACACCGGTAATATTAATTTTTATGAAAACACCGGCGATTCATTTATCGCTAATTTCACGTTGGCAGATGAGAATTATTCCGGAATCGATATTGGAGAAAATAGCTTTCCCTTTTTCGCGGATGTGGACGGCGACAGCGACTTCGATTTAATTCTTGGCAGCCAAAAAGCCGGCTTCAAATTTTACCGAAATTTAGGAAGCCCTCAAATACCCAACTTCATTGCAGAGCCCGCTTTTGAGATGCATTCGCCATTAAGCAGCACGCCGTTATTGATGGACATTAACAACGACGGCGATCTCGATCTGTTTTCAGGGAGTTTGGGCGGGGGTCTGGTCTTTTATGAAAACCTGGATTCAATTACATCCATTGATAATCATGTCGATAGAAATTTACCGTATTCACCCCAATTATACCAAAATTATCCCAATCCCTTTAATCCAGCTACAGTCATCAAATATCAGTTGGCAGTTGGCAGTGAGGTGGGATTAACCATTTACAATTTACTAGGACAAATAGTCAAAAAATTGGTCAGCAAAAAACAACCCGCCGGTACTTATGAGGTAAAATGGAACGGAACTGGCTTTACAAGCATGAATGTGACGAGCGGGGTGTATATTTACCGACTGGAGGTTGGCTCTTTTTCGCTAAGCCGGAAAATGCTGTTGATCCGCTAAGAGGTTCAAAAAAAATCTAAGTGATAATCGTTTTCTTTTGCCTTTGCCGGGCCTCAATGGATTGAATTATCTTTCGGATCGCAGCGGTCCGATCGGCTTGACCAAAAATCGCATTGCCCGCTACAAAATATTCTGCCCCGGCTTCCTTGACCAGCGGTGCGGTTTGATGATCGATCCCCCCGTCAACTTCAATGATGAATTTATGATTTCCTTCCTGTCTCATCTTGGCAAGCTGCTGGATTTTTTCAACCGAAGACTCGATGAAAGATTGCCCCCCGAACCCGGGATTAACGCTCATAATCAGAACCAGATCGACCGTGTCCAATACCCAGCGAATGGATTCCAGGGGCGTAGCCGGATTAATGGTTACACCCGCTTTGGCATTGTGCTGACGGATCAAACTTAAACTGCGGTTCAAATGGCGGGAAGCCTCCTGATGAATAGTAATAATATTAGCCCCGGCTTTGGCAAATTGCGGAATAAAATCATCCACATTTTCAATCATCAGATGTACGTCCAGTTTAAAGCGAGTATGATTTTTCAGCGAGGCGACCACCTTAGGACCGAAGGTTATATTAGGCACGAAATGACCATCCATTACATCGACATGCAAGTATTCAATCTCAGGAAGATCAACCGCTTTTGCTTCCTCAATAAACTTTCCGTGGTCGGCGGCTAATATGGATGGCAAAATTTTAAAATCATTCATTCGAATTTCCATCTGTTTGTTCGGGCTTGTTGAGTGGTTTGTCAGTGCTGATAGTTACGTTAATTGAATCCACTTTCGCAGCCGGGGTTCCCGCAGATACGGATTGAGCAACAACCGTTTCCGGCACCAAATTAGGACGGTATTGATATTTCACCTGTCCGATTTTTATCCCGATGGTTTCCAGTTCTTTGCGCACATAGGTCATACTTTTCCCAACCAGATTGGGCACTTCCTGCGAGGTGGGCGGGGGTCCCAAACTGATTGTAATATTTATCCTTTGGTTTCGTTCTATGTCCTCTCCGGCGGGTACCGACTGATTAATCACAACGCCATTTGGATAGAATTCTGAAAATTCGTAAATCGTCCGGTTCAAAGCCAGACTTTGATCTTTCAGGCGAAATTCCGCATCCTTCAGAGTGGCTCCGATCAGGTTAGGCATATAAATGGGCTTTTCGCCAATACTGGTTACCAGGTAAATCCGCCGTCCTTTTTTTACCAAGGTGTACGGCGATGGATTCTGGCGAATAACGACTCCAGGAGAATAATTGGCATCATAGACGGAATCCGCGATCACCGGATCAAATCCCTCGCCTTCCAAAAGCTCGACCGCCTCCGTTAAGGCCTTTTCTGTCACGTCCGGCAATTCGTACTCCTTCCCATGCTTGGTGTAAAGAGGCATCGCCAGTTGATCAATCAGAATGATGAACAAAATAAATCCAATAAATATAAACAGGATTTTTCTAAGTAGCTTGCGCTTGGCTGCATATTCCATGTGGTATTTCCTTAATTAGACCGCCTTGATTTGTGGCGGTCGTTGCTGTCCAGCAAGATCGTAACCGGGCCGTCGTTGAAGATTTTTACCAGCATCATCGCGCCAAAAATTCCTTTTTCAACTGCGACGCCCTGTTCGGCTGTCTTACGAATAAAATACTCATAGAGAGCATTTGCCAAATCCGGGGATGCCGCTTCGATAAAGCTGGGACGGCGTCCTTTGCGGGTGTTGCCATATAGCGTAAACTGAGAGATGGCCAATATCTTGCCATGGACATCCATCAGGCTCAGGTTCATCTTATCCTCGGTATCGTTAAAAATTCTCAGCTGGGGAATTTTCTCTGCCAGATAATCAGCGTCCTCTTCCTTATCCTGCTGAGAAACTCCCAATAAAATAACCAATCCGGTATCAATGCTGCCCACGATTTTACCATCTACCTGTACGCTGGCTTCCTTTACCCGCTGAATCACTGCTTTCATAATCTCAATTGCGAATAATGATTGAATCCGACCCCAGGATCTGCTGCATTTTCTTGATGAAGTCCTCGGTGAGCAATACCTGAAATCTCTTAGACTGCATTAATATTCCTTCCCCGTTTCCATTCATTCGGACGTCAAATATCAGCGGAACCATACCGGGATTCTCTTTCACAAGCGCGTGAAGCGCATCAACCTGCGCGGGTGAAATGCTCTGGGTATCGATGGTAATTCTGATTGACCCCGCCAGCCTGCTGCGCACCTCTTCGAGGGGCATGATCTCCTCACAGATTAGTTTAAATGAATCTTCCGTGGGGCTGCTCGCTCTTCCAATAACAAAAAGCATCTCACCTTTGTTTAACAGAGGGAGGAATTTTTCATAGATATTTGAAAAAACCAAGCCTTCAAAAGTATTGTAGCGGTCTTCCAGCGTTAGAAATGCCATGGGCTTATTCTTGCGGTCGATGTGGGGCTTTACATCGCTTATGATCGCTGCGGTGCGTACTTCTTTATCTTCCTCAAATGTGGAAGGATCCGACCAATCCAGGTTAGAAAACAGGCGGATGTCATTTTCAAATTTGTCCAGCGGGTGTCCGCTGATGTAGAACCCCAGCGATTCCTTCTCTCTCTTGAGCAGTTCCTGCTGAGACCATTCCGGCAAATCAATCAGATGCGGATACTGCACATGGTTTTGATTTTCCGCAGTTGAAAACAGGCTTATCTGGGTTTTATTGGAGGAGTTCTTTTGATATTTTTGTGCGAAATCGATTGCCGGTTCCACCGCAGCAAATTTTTGCGCCCGGTTCCCTTCCAGGGAATCCATCGCCCCGGCTTGAATTAACGCCTCGAGTATTTTCTTGTTTACCATGCGCAAGTCAAAATGCTGCAGAAAATGAAAGATATTGGTAAAGGGACCTTTTTCTTTTATTACTTCATTGATATGATGGATCGCATTTTTTCCCACATTCCTGATGGCTTGCAACCCGAAGGAAATCTTCCCGTCGTCAGTCACGGCAAATTCGGGCAGTGAACTATTGATATCCGGACGCAGCACTTCAATACCCATTCTCTTGCATTCATCAATTAATACCACGATGCGTGAAGGATTGTTTATTTCCGAATTAAGGTTGGCTGCCATGAATTCCGCCGGGAAATGCTTTTTCAAATAAGCGGTCTGGTAAGCCAGCAGGGCGTAGGCGGTCGAATGCGATTTGTTGAAACCGTATTCGGCAAAGTAAAAAATCAATTCGTAAAGCGACCGTGCAGTATTCTTTTTAATTCCATTATTGATAAATCCATCCACCAATTCCTGTTCAGCCTTGCTCATGGACTTCTTGTCTTTTTTGCCCATTGCGCGCCGCAGCGAATCCGCCTGGCTCAAACTGAAACCCGCCAATTCCGAGGCTATTCGCGTCACCTGCTCCTGGTAAACGATGATGCCGTAAGTTTCTTTGAGAATGGGCTCCAACTTCGGATGCAGATATTCTATTTTTTCCTGCCCAAATTTCCGCTTGATATACCTATCAATATTCTTCATCGGGCCGGGGCGGTACAGTGCGTTCATTGCAATCAGGTCTTCAATCCGGTTCGGCTGCAGCTTCCGGAGGTAATCCCTCATGCCGCCGCCTTCAAATTGGAAAATGGCGGTTGTGTTTCCTTCACAGAAAACTTCATAGGTCTCGGGATTATCCAGGGGAAGGTTTTCAAGATCAACCTCTATACCCTTTTTCTCAAGCTTTTCCACCGTATTGTGCAAAACCGTAAGGGTTCGAAGTCCCAGAAAATCCATCTTCAGCAAACCGATTGCTTCGCACCCCTTCATGGAATATTGAGTGGTGATAACTTTCTGTTTATTCTCCTGTGGCTTATACAGCGGAACATAGTTGGTAATATCATCCGGGGCGATGACAATGCCCGCCGCGTGCACCGATGCATGGCGGACCGATCCTTCCAACACCAGGGAATGTTTCACCAGTTCTTTGTATTTATGCTCATCACTTTCGGCAACTTCCTTCAGCTTCGGTATTTTTTTGAATGCCTCTTCCAGCGGCATGGGCTTCCCCTGGTAAACAGGAACCTCCTTGGCAATTCGTTCGGATTCGGCAATCTCGATTTCCAGAACCCTGGCGACGTCCTTGATGACCGCCCGGGAAGCCATGGTTCCGAAGGTGATAATCTGAGCGACGCAGTCCTCGCCGTATTTTTTACGCACGTAGTCAATTACCTCGTCCCGCCGTTCGTAACAGAAGTCGATGTCGATATCCGGCATGGAAATCCGGTCCGGGTTTAAAAACCGCTCAAACAGTAAATCAAAACGGAAGGGATCGACCCGGGTAATTCCCAGCGCATAGGCAACCAAGCTGCCCGCTACCGAGCCGCGTCCCAGCCCGACCGGAATATCCCGGCTGCGGGAATAATCGATGAAATCCTTTACGATCAGAAAATAGCTGGGGAATCCCATCCGGTTGATCACATCCAGCTCATACTGAAGCCGCTCTTCTACCTGCGGCGACAGCGTGCCATAGATTTTTTGAGCGCCATCGTAAGTCAATTTCTTGAGATACTCCTGCAGGGAAAGCGATTTGAACTGATCCGGCACCTGGAAGGGAGGCAGGAGCGGTTTGCCCATTTTAATTTCCAGATCAACCTTTTCAACGATCTCCATGGTTCTTTCCAGAGCATCGCTTTTGCCGGGGAATGCGCTGAGCATTTCGTCGGCGCTTTTCAGGTACAATTCCTGAGTCTGGTAGCGGAGCCGGTTGGGATCGTGCAGGGACTTCCCGGACTGCAGGCAGAGTAAAATATCGTGCGAGGTATTGTGTTCCCTCTCCAGATAATGCACATCGTTTGTGGCGATAACAGGAACGCCCATATCTTTTGCCAGTTGGTACACTCTCTCGTAGCCCGCTTCTTCGGGCAACTCATGGTTTTGAATCTCGAGGTAATAATCCTCGCCGAAAATCTCCAGGTAGTCCTCCACTGTCTTGCGCGCCCCGACATTATCCCCCAGCGCTAATTTATGAAACACCTCGCCGTTCATGCAGGCCGAAGTGCAAATCAATCCCTCGCGGTACTCGCTTAGAATTTCGCGGTCAATTCGCGGTTTGTAATAGAATCCCTCGGAATACGCCTTGCTGGATAGCTTCATCAGATTGCGGTAGCCGGTAAAATTCTTTGCCAACAGCAGCAGATGATAGGCAGTTTTGACGCCCCTTCCGGCGGCTTTCTTATCGTGGCGGGAGCCGGGAGCGATGTAGGCTTCCATCCCAATGATGGGCTTGATCCCGGCTTTTTTTGCCGCCTGGTAGAATTCCAGCACGCCGAACATATTGCCGTGATCGGTGATTGCCAGGGCAGGCATTTTTAATTTTGCCGCCTTAGCCACCAATTTCTTTATATCATTTGCGCCGTCGAGAAGGCTGTAATGGGTGTGGTTATGCAAGTGCACAAAAGACAACTGAAACGCTCCTTGTTAGTGTATTTTGAAAAAAGTAGGTAGAGCTAATTTAAAGGCAGGCTCGGTTTTTTTCAACAGGAAATAATTAATAAAATGGAGTTTCTCGCGAAATTTCCTGAGGAAATTGTTGGACGAATTGAAAGATAAGGGTTAAAGGTGATTCTTTTGTTTTTTGTTTTTTGTTTTTTGTTTCTCCTTTTAACTTTTTCCTTTTGCCTTTTTTTAATATTGATTTTTACCTGCAACCGCATTTATCTTGTAGCAAATCACCGGGAGGAATGATGATCAAGATTCCCAATATAATTGTCTATATCTGGAAAATAATTTTTCCTAATATTAGGAAAAGACTAATTTTT
>Ga0209536_100004260_pt1 | contig 22593 bp, 25 predicted proteins | sample DeeMarSeWOR28_12_FD_187461 | JGI IMG/M metagenome (GOLD analysis project Ga0209536, IMG submission 187461) | Marine sediment microbial communities from White Oak River estuary, North Carolina - WOR-2-8_12 (SPAdes) (version 2) | ecosystem: Environmental > Aquatic > Marine > Intertidal zone >... | reverse complement strand
GAGAACGCCAATTTTTGCGCCGGGGAAGAAGTTGAGGTTTATGTCCTTGAGGATTTCTTTTTTCGGCGGTACGACCTTGCCGAGACCGTTCATGGTGAAGATATATTGAGCCATTTGAAATTTTGTCAGTTGCTGTATTGGCGCGATTATACGGACTTTTCGACCATTGCAAAAACAGGCCGTTAAAATCGCTGCCAGGCATGCGGCAACAGGGCATATTTGTTAAGATAGGCCACTTTTTTCAGGCCGCATTCAATAATTCAGGCCGTTCAGGTAACGAGGGGTTTCAATGTTTACCAGTGATATGACGATCGAAGGCTATGATGAAGCATTGTGGGCAGCCATGCAGCACGAGGAGCGCAGGCAGGAGGAACACATAGAACTCATCGCTTCGGAAAATTATGCCAGCCCGCGCGTGATGGCGGCGCAGGGTTCAGTACTGACCAACAAGTATGCCGAAGGCTACCCGGCGCGTCGTTACTATGGCGGCTGTGAAAACGTCGACGTCGCTGAACAGCTGGCGATCGATCGCATCAAGCAGTTGTTTGGCGCCGACTATGCAAATGTGCAGCCACACTCGGGTTCGCAGGCCAATGCAGCTGTTTACATGACCCTGTGTGAGCCCGGTGATACCGTGCTTGGCATGTCGCTGGCTGACGGCGGTCATTTGACGCACGGTTCCAAAGTCAATTTCTCCGGCAAGATTTACCATGCAGTTCAGTACGGGCTTAACAATGAAACCGGTGAAGTCGATTATGATCAGATTCAACAGCTGGCGGAAGAACACAAGCCTAAAATGATCGTTGGCGGTTTTTCAGCGTATTCACGCGTGATGGACTGGCAGCGTTTCCGTGATATAGCAGATTCAGTGGGCGCCTATCTGATGGTCGACATGGCTCATGTCGCGGGATTGATTGCGGCCGGTTTATATCCAAGTCCGGTGCATATTGCCGATGTGACAACTTCGACTACCCATAAAACGCTACGCGGTCCACGCGGCGGCATCATCCTGGCAAAGTCGAATCCTGATCTTGAGAAAAAACTGAATTCCGCCATTTTCCCCGGCACCCAGGGCGGGCCATTGATGCATGTGATTGCGGCCAAGGCCGTGGCATTTCTTGAAGCACAGGAAGAAGGTTTCAGGGATTATCAGCAGCAGGTTATTACCAATGCGCGAGCAATGGCTGATGTCGTTATGCAACGCGGCTATAAAGTTGTTTCCGGCGGTACTGATAATCATCTGTTCCTGTGGGATCTTATCGACAAGGGTTTGACGGGCAAGGATGTGGAAAATGCGCTGGGTGAAGCAAATATTACCGTCAACAAGAATGCGGTACCGAATGATCCGCAGTCACCCTTTGTTACCAGCGGCATTCGCATCGGTACACCTGCAATGACAACGCGCGGTTTCAATGAAGAGGATTCGAAAGCGCTGGCTGGCTGGATGTGCGATATCGTTGACAGTATGCAAGGCTCTGCAGCAGACAGTGCTGTTATTACCAGGGTGCGTGAACAGGTGCGCGATATATGCGCGCGCTTGCCGGTATACGGATAAGCATTGCCGACAAGGTTTTTCATTCATAACAACCAAATGATAAAAATATGCATTGCCCGTTCTGTTCAGCACCTGATACGCGCGTAGTCGATTCGCGTTTGTCCAACGAGGGTGACCAGGTCCGCAGGAGACGAGAATGTCCTGAATGCGGCGAGCGCTTTACGACCTATGAAAATGCTGAATTGAACATGCCCCGTATCGTTAAGCACGACGGCAGCAGGGTGCCGTTCAATGAAGAAAAGCTACGTGGCGGCGTCATGCGTGCGCTGGAAAAACGCCCGGTTGCAATAGAACAAATTGACGAGGCGCTCAATCGTATCAAGCATAACCTGATGGCGGCAGGAGAGCGTGAAGTCGAGTCTGCAAAGATAGGAGACTGGGTTATGGACGAGTTACTGGCAATGGATCATGTTGCCTATATACGCTTTGCGTCCGTTTATCTTGATTTTGGTGATGTCAATGCGTTTCGCGAAGCCGTTGAACGTCTTGAGCAGAAAACGCCAAAGAAAAAAATCAAGTAAATCTCTATGGCCCGGCACGATACAGTGTACATGCAGCGTGCGTTGCGGTTGGCCGAACGTGGTTTATACACAACCGATCCCAATCCGCGTGTTGGATGTGTCATTGTTAAGGACGACAGCATTGTTGGAGAAGGCTGGCACCGGCGCGCGGGTGAGCCGCATGCGGAAATACTGGCCTTGCAGCAGGCCGGCGCTCAGGCAGCCGGCGCGACCGTGTATGTCAGCCTGGAGCCGTGCAGTCATCATGGCAAAACACCGCCATGTGCCGAAGCTCTGGTTAGTGCCGGTGTTTCACGGGTGATTGCTGCAATGCAGGACCCGAATCCTGAAGTAGCAGGAAGCGGGTTTGATCATTTGCGCAAGCATGGCATCGACGTCGAACGTGGCTTGCTCGAACAGGCCGCCAGAGCCATCAACCCGGGCTTTATCAAACGCATGGAAAGCGGGCGACCGTTTGTGCGCATCAAGGTGGCGGCAAGCCTGGATGGCCGTACTGCGATGGCATCCGGTGAAAGCCAGTGGATCACCGGCGAGGCGGCGCGCGCCGATGTGCAACGCTTGCGTGCCAGAAGCTCGGTGATACTGACGGGTGTCGATACGGTGATAGATGATGATCCATCGCTCAATGTACGCCTGTCGGCGACACTGCCAGGTATTGAAGCTGATGTCAGGCAACCGCACCGCGTGGTACTGGACAGTCAGCTGCGGTTTCCACCCGGCGCCAGAATGCTGACGCTGGAAGGTAAAACGACGGTGCTGACGACGAAGCAGGGTAGTGGAAATCTTTCCTGTGATGTTGTCAGGCTCGATGCGCTTGACGGCAGGCTGGATCTGCACCAGGTGATGGGCTGGCTGGCAGGCTTGCAGGCTAACGAAGTGCATGTCGAGGCAGGAGCAACTCTGTGCGGTGCATTGCTCAACAGCAAGCTGGTTGATGAAATCATTGTCTATCTAGCACCGCATATTATGGGCTGTAATGCCAGGGGGCTGTTTAATATTCCCGGGCTGGAACATATGGCTGACAGAATCAGGCTGGACATCAGGGATGTCCGGCATGTTGGTAAGGATTTGCGTGTTACCGCAGTCCCTGCCGGTGATTAAGTGAGAAATTTACTGGAGTAAGCATGTCTACGCTTGTGGTGGTAAAGAAAGGCGGCAAGGTCTGCATTGCAGCAGACAGCCTGACCAGTTTCGGAGATCTGCGCATGGGCGCAGATTATGAAGCCGGTCATGACAAGATTATCATGCATGATGACAGTTACCTCGGTATTGTCGGCAGTGCAGCGCATCAGCTCGTTATGGAAAGTATCTTCAGCCAGGATGAGATCAAGGTTGATTTTTCATCGCGTCTTGCAGTATTCGAAACATTCCGTTCACTGCATCCGATACTGAAGGACAAATACTTCCTCAATGCAAAGGATGAAGATGACGATCCCTATGAATCAACACAGATCGATGCCCTGATCGCCTGCCCACATGGAATCTTTGGCGTGCATTCATTGCGCGAAGTGTGTGAATATAAAAAGTTCTGGGCGATAGGTTCCGGCTCCGAATATGCGCTGGGCGCCATGTATGCCGTTTACGACATGCTCGAATCGGCTGAAGAAATTGCCAAAGCGGGCGTCATGGCAGGTGCAGAGTTTAATAATGCTTCGGCAATGCCGATGAGCAGTTACACTGTGGACCTGGTAAAACTCAAATCGGTCTCGGGATAATCTCAACATGTTTACAGGAATAATCGAAGCCGTTGGCGCGGTAAAACGCATCGAACCGATTGGCGGGGATCTGCGTTTCGTCATAGATGGCGGCAGTCTCGATATGAGCGACGTGCAACTCGGTGACAGTATCGCTGTCAACGGTGTCTGTCTTACGGTTATCGAGTTCGAGCCCGCTTCGTTTTCGGCCGATGTATCCAATGAAACCATTTCATTAACATCACTGAAAGGCCTGAAAGCGGGGAGTGCTGTCAACCTGGAAAAGGCCATGCTGCCGACGACGCGCATGGGCGGTCACCTCGTCAGTGGCCATGTAGACGGCCTGGGTACGGTAGTCAGCAAAACAGGGGATGCGCGTTCTATCCGTCTGGAAATAGAAGTGCCGCCTGAGTTGAAGAAATATATCGCGGTAAAGGGATCGATCTGTATCGATGGCACCAGCCTGACGGTCAATTCGGTTGATAATTGTATCGTTGGATTGAACATCGTGCCGCATACACAGGAGCGTACGGTCATCAAGCATTACGCTAAAGGAACAAAAGTCAATCTCGAAGTCGATCTGGTGGCGCGTTATCTCGAAACCCTGCTGCTGAATATGGATGACAGGGATAAAGCTAAGGTCAACATGGAATTGCTGACACGAGCAGGTTTCGTCAAATAGTCACAGGCTGGTACATATGAAGTTGAATTCGATAGAAGAGGTTATTGATGATTTTCGCCAGGGAAAAATGGTGATTATCATGGATGATGAAGATCGTGAAAACGAAGGCGACCTTGTAATGGCAGCGAGTCTCGCCAGTGCTGAAGATATTAATTTTATGGCGCGTTATGGCCGCGGGCTTATTTGCCTGACTCTGACACAGGAGCGCTGCCAGCAATTGAAACTGCCGCTGATGGTTGGTTCCACCGGTGACCTGCATGGCACAAACTTTACCGTTTCCATCGAAGCTGCTGAAGGCGTAACCACCGGGATATCGGCAGCAGACCGCGCCACAACCATCAGGGCTGCGGTGAAACAAGATGCCGGTCCGAATGACATCGTGCAGCCCGGGCACATTTTTCCACTGATGGCGCAGCCGGGCGGCGTGCTGGTCAGGGCAGGGCATACCGAAGCCGGTTGCGATCTGGCGCGGCTTGCAGGTCATGAACCCAGTGCGGTTATCGTCGAAATACTCAACGAGGACGGCACCATGGCGAGGCGGCCCGATCTTGAGAGTTTTGCCGAACGGCACGGTCTCAAGATTGGCACCATCGAGGATCTGATCAGTTACAAGATCAAAAATGAAAAGACCGTGGAACGGGTTGTCGAAAGTGATTTTGCAACCGAGTTTGGAGATTTTCGTTTACATGCCTACCAGAACAGTCTGGATGGTGGCCTGCACTTCGCACTGGTGCACGGCACCATAGATAATGATGAACCGGTGCTGGTCAGGGTGCATGTCGAGAATACCCTGGTGGATTTACTTGGCTCGACACATACAAAAGGCTGGCCATTGCGATCTGCATTAAAACAGGTGGCTCAATCTTCTGATACTGGTGTGGTTGTTATCATTCGCCAGCCGGAAGAAGAGAACGCAATCATCAACTGGATGCTGCGTCATCCAACTGCTGAGAGTGAAGCCGTGGAGCAGAAGCCTGACTTGCGCCAGGATGGTGTTGGTGCACAAATCCTGATGGATCTCGGTGTAAGGAAAATGCGCCTGATGTCTGCACCAAAGGTCTACCATGGTCTTGCGGGCTTCGGCCTGGAAATTGTTGAATATGTTAGTGGAGATGAAAACGAGTTATGAGTCAGATAAATTCAATTGAAGGCAGTTTGCAATATACGCAGGGCCGGTTTGCGATCGTTTGTGCGCGCTTTAACGGTTTTGTTGTTGAGAGCCTGCTGGCAGGCGCCGTTGATACGCTGAAACGCAGTGGTGTGGAAGAATCAGCGATCACCGTGGTGAAAACCCCCGGTGCATTTGAAATTCCCGTTGTTGTCCAGGGGCTGGCGCAAACCGGAAACTACAATGCAATCATCGCGCTTGGTGCCGTTATCAGGGGTGCAACACCTCATTTTGATATCGTCGCCAATGAGTCGGCCAAAGGCCTTTCAGCCATTGCGCTCGATCATGGTATACCGGTTATCAATGGTATTCTGACCACCGACTCGATCGAGCAGGCTATCGAACGCGCCGGTACAAAAGCGGGCAACAAGGGTTCTGAAGCTGCTGCCGGCGCCATTGAAATGGTCAACCTGATGAGCCAGCTGGATTAAGACTGCTCATATGTCTGATAATACAGGTCTTGCCAAGGCGCGAGGCAAGGCGAGGCGTCTTGCGATGCAGGCCTTGTATCAGTGGCAAATGACGGCTGATGATATCGATGGTATCGAGCAGCAGTTCTTTGAAGAAAACGATATGAAGAATGTCGACCAGGAATATTTCTCTGAACTGCTGCTGGGTGTATTGCAGGAAATATCATCGATTGATGCCGAACTTGAAAAGCACATGCCACGCAGCATCAATTCAGTTGATCCGGTCGAGCGTGCCATTCTTCGTATAGCCGGCTATGAATTCATCAAGCGCCCCGATGTGCCTTACCGGGTCGTGCTCAACGAGGCCGTCGTCCTGGCAAAGAAATTTTGTGCCGAGAAAAGCCACACCTTCGTTAATGCGGTGCTGGACAAGGTTGCACGTGATACCAGGACTCATGAAACAGCATCTGTGTAATGACAACAGGTGAATTCAATTTAATCAACACATATTTTTTATCGCCATCCAGCCGAAAAGATGTTGTGCTTGGTATTGGTGACGATTGTGCAATTGTGTCAGTGCCTGAAGATAAACAGCTGGCAATTACAACCGACACACTTGTAGATGGCGTGCATTTCCCCTCTGACGCTTCACCCGCGGATATCGCCTGTAAGGCAATTGCAGTCAACCTGAGCGACCTTGCGGCCATGGGTGCAGAACCGGCCTGGCTCACGCTTGCCCTGTCGCTGCCTCGAGTCGATGAAAGCTGGATTAAGTCCTTTTCTGACGGCATCAGAAAAACGGCGGAAAAATATCATGTACAGCTGATTGGCGGAGACACCACGCAGGGTCCATTGAGCATGACTGTGCAGGCGATGGGCTTTGTTGAGCCCGATAACATCATGCGTAGAGACGGTGCCAGACCTGGCGATGTTATATATGTTTCCGGAACGCTGGGTGACGCTGCGGCAGGGTTGAGGGTTCTGCAACAGGGGCAGGCTATTGATGCGAATACAGCCTGGCTGGTGAATCGACTCAACCGACCGCAAGCCAGGGTGGAACTGGGAATGAAGGCGTCTGCCTATTGTAAATGTGCAATCGATATATCGGATGGACTGGCCGCTGATCTGGGGCATGTGCTTGAAGCCAGTAATTGCGGTGCTACAGTCAATATAGACAGCATACCCCTGTCGCATCAACTGGTTGAATATTCAGTTAACAGGAACGAGGTGGACTGGGAGATGGTGCTGTCCGGGGGCGACGATTACGAGCTATGCCTCGTGGTTAATCCCGAACACGAGAACGAACTTATGCAAACAGCCAGTGAAATATCGCTGGCGCTGACACGCATAGGCGTGATCGAGGCACACACAGCGCTGAATATCGTTGATAACACAGGCGCAAAATATTTACCTGACCGTGGCGGCTACGAACATTTCATCAAATGAACGGCATCAGTTTTAAACAGCTCAAAGATCCTGTTGTGCTGATCGCTGTCGGATTCGGCAGCGGCCTTGCGCCAAAGGCCCCGGGCACGGCAGGTACCCTGATAGCGATACCGCTTTATATGCTGATGCAGCCGTTGCCGTTGATCAGCTACCTGCTGATTACAACCTGCCTGTTTATTGCAGGTATATGGATCTGCGCCTACACCGCTGAAAAACTCGGTGTACATGACCACCCATCCATTGTTTTTGACGAGATTGTAGGCTATTTAATTACCATGGTCGCGGCGCCTGCAGGCTGGCACTTAATCATAGTCGGCTTCGTATTGTTCAGGCTGCTGGATGCGATAAAGCCCTGGCCGATATCCTGGTTTGACAGGAACATAACGGGTGGCATGGGTATTATGGTAGACGATGTCGTTGCCGGCATTGTTGCGTTGGTAATCATACAGGGATTACTTTATTTTCAGCTCTTGTGATGCGAAACATTGTCAGCATTTTGTTAACGGCTGCAGCGATAGCGGCATCAGGCACTGCTCTTGCAGTGTCGCAGATAGAGGTGCAGGCGCTGTTTGGCGGTAAAGCGATGGTAATGATTGATGGCCAGCGCCGTACCCTGTCGATCGGTCAGACCAGTCCCGAGGGTGTAAAGCTGATTGATGCTGACAGTAAACAGGCTGTGCTCGCAGTTGATGGCAAACAAAAAATCTATAAGCCGGGTGGCACAATATCGCTGAGTTATGCAAAACCCGAGCACCATGAAGAAAAAATATATGCTGATGATCGCGGCATGTTTCGCTCAGTTGGTGCCATCAACGGACGTAGCGTGCGTTTTTTGCTTGATACGGGCGCGACCACGGTGGCAATGAATAAAACGCAGGCAAAGCAACTGGGCGTGGATTACCGCATGAATGGAGAAAGCGTCGTCATCAGCACCGCCTCTGACAACGTAAAAGGCTACCGTGTCCGCCTGAAATCAGTATCGCTTGGAAAAATCAAACAAAGAAACGTCGAGGCCATGGTCATTGACGGCGATCATCCCGGCCCGATCCTGCTGGGCATGTCCTTTCTTGGAAAATTGCAAGTGGAAAAAGCCGGCGAAGTCATGAAAATCCGCCAGCGCAACTGAATGATATTTAAAAAACATGTCCACAGATAAACGCAGATGAACACGGATGTTGTTGCAGATCATTTAGCCGCGAATAACGCAAACAGCGCAAAGGATCTATATCTGATTTTGTGTAATGAATGTATGTAGCGAATTGGAAGCTGCCGCATAGTGCTGATTAAACGCTGTATATCCATTAAGAATAAAAAGCCCCATATGTGCGCGTAGCGCAATCTGAAACTATAAATATATTTTTGCGTACTTTGCGTTTTTCGCGGCTAGCATCTCACCTGTCATCCGTGTTCATCTGTGGACTTAAGTAATAGCCCAGGAATTCTGCGGTTCACAAATATGTAACAGTTCTGTAGTTATCAATTAATACTTACGTAGCCTTTACGTAACAACTACTGCATAAGCTCCCATCGTCAATTTATAACAATTTGCAGGAGCCTATACATGCAAAATCAAAAAGTCAGTTTGATCACTTTAGCGGTTGCGGGAGTCATCGCATTCCCGCTCGCCGGCCAGGCGGGAGGAATTACCTACAAGGATGGTGATAAATATCTGAAGGTCGGTGGTCGCATACAACTGCAGTATCACCAGAGCAAGCCGGATGGCGGCGAAACCACGGATGATCTGTTTTTCAGACGCTTGCGTCCTTATATCGAAGGCACTGTGCACAAGGACTGGATGGGTAAAATCCAGTTCGACCTGGGCAAAGCTGAAGATGGAAACGAAGTGGCCATCAAGGATGCCTATTTCCAGTACAAGGGCTGGAGCAACATGAAGCTCAATATTGGTAATGCCAACTTCCCGTTCTCGCGTGAGTTCCTGACTTCTTCGAAATACCAGCAGCTGGTAGAACGCACCTTTGTTGGTGACCACGACTACGGTACCCCTGACAGAAATGTGGGCCTGCACCTGACCGGCAACAACGGCAGCAAGAAAATCACCTATGGTGCTTCGGCTACCGTTGCTTCCATAGATCCCGATAACTCAAAGCTTGATTTTGATACCCCGGTCAACCGCAATGATGACTTCAATGACGGTTTCATGGTCGGTGGCCGTGTCGACTGGCATCCGTTTGGTTACCTGAAATTCTCCCAGGGCGACTTTGAACGCAAAACCAGGGCAACCATCGGTGTTGCAGCATACAGCTGGAGCAATGACGAAGACAATAATAATAATGATAGTACGGCTGCATGTGCAACAGGTGGTAAGTGTGACGTAGATTCAGTTACTGGTGTTGAAATCAGTGGTGCCTTCCGTGCTGCCGGTTTCTCTGTCGATGCCGAGTACAACAGCTTTGATGCAGAAACATCCCTGGCTGGCATTACTGACGGTATCTACAAGAACGGCAAAACTACGCTGACCAACGCTTCCATCGAAGGCGGCTACATGTTCGGTCAAACCATTGAGCTTGTTGCCGGTTACCAGACCCAGGATGCGGACGGTTACGCAACTGCCTGGAACCGCACTTCAGTCGGCGCCAACTGGTTCCTGAAGAAGCATGATGTCAAGTTCCAGCTGTCTTACCGTATGGGTGAGAACCTGGATGGTGAAGAAAATAATGACGAAGACGAACTGTTCCTGCAAGGCCAGTACGTCTTCTAGGTTTCATTATGTTCGAAAGGACTCCTGCATGACCAGGGACGGTCTTTTTTTAAGTCCACAGATGAACGCAGATAAACACGGATGACAGGTAAGATGTTAGCCGCGAAAAACGCAATAAACGCAAAAATATATTTGTGGTTTCAGCGTGCGCTACGCGCACGTATGTCTTTTTTTATTCTTAAAGGATACGGCGTTTAATCAGAACCAGGCAGCTGCTTCAAATAAGCTGCGTACATTCATTACACAAAATCAGTTATAGGTCTTTTGCGCTGTTTGCGTTATTTGCGGCTAAATAATTTGCAACAACATCCGAATTCATCTGCGTTCATCTGTGGACTTAAACAAGGCTTAGCCAAGTACACTAAAACCCTCGTTATCCAGCATCTCGATCAGCTTGATCAATGGCAGGCCGATCAGGGCGTTGGGGTCGTCTCCCTCGAATTTCTCGAACAGGGCAATGCCCAGGCCTTCTGATTTGAAGCTGCCGGCGCAATTGTAGGGCTGTTCCTTTTTCAGGTAGTGCTCGATCATGTCCTGGGTCAGCGATTTGAACACCACGGTATAGGGTACGCAGGCGGCCTGGCTATGGCCGGTTCTGGTGTTGAGCAGGTACAGGCCGGTGTGAAAAACGATGCGTTTGCCTGAGGCTTTTTGCAGTTGTTTGACCGCATTTTCAAAATCACCTGATTTGGTCAGGATTTCGCCATCGAGAACAGCGCACTGATCCGAGCCGATAATCAGTGCATCGGGGTATTTGCCAGCAACTGCTTCGGCCTTGAATTTCGCCAGCCTTACAACCATATCCCGCACAGACTCACCTGCCAGAGGGGATTCATCGATATCAGGTGAGTCGCACACAAAGTCGACTTGCAGGCGTTCCAGCAGGGCTTTGCGATAGGGCGATGTTGAGGCAAGTATCAGTTTCATAAGGGATATTTTATACGATTCGGTCCCGGACTTGACCGCATCCCGGGGGTCTCACAGAACCTATTGATATATAAAGAATATTTACACAATCTCAAGTTTCATTTAAACTCCGCCGATTATGCAGAAGAAACTGCCTGATAGTGTCGATTTTCTCAAGCAGGTTGAGAGAAACGCCTGTTTCGAGGGCGCCTGGACGCTATCGGATTTTCCGCGTCTGGCTGAGGTGGTTTGCAGCAACCAGGGAGAAGTCACGGCACGGCTGAAGTTTGGAACCCGTGCAGGAACAAACTGCCTGGATGGGCATGTGCAAGCCGAACTCGAGCTGCGTTGCGAACGTTGCCTGGAACCTGTGAAGCAGCACATTGAAAGTGACTTCCGGTTTGGTCTGATTACCAGTGAGGATGAGGCAGATTCACTGCCGAAAGAATTCGAGCCTTTACTGGCCCAGGATTACGAGCTGTCGCTGCTTGAACTGGTGGAAGATGAAATCCTGCTGTCACTGCCTATCGTTGCCAGGCATGATGAGGAATGTTCCGAGATCCTGCAAAAGCATAAAGATGATGACAGGGTGCAGCATGATACGTACAAGCCGTTTGCTGGACTGAAAGATTTAATGAGTTAGTTACAAGTACACAGGAGATTTCCGTGGCCGTTCAAAAGAACAGAAAATCACGTTCTAAACGTGGTATGCGTCGTTCACACGATGCAGTCAATAACAAGACATTGTCTGTAGAGTCAACTTCAGGCGAAACACATTTGCGTCACCATGTTTCACCCGATGGTTACTACCGTGGCCGTAAAGTGGTAGAAACCGGCGACGCATTCGAAGATTAATCTTTCACAATGTCTGTAGCGCAGGCGCACGATGCCTGATTCTGCAGTTATCGCGCTTGATGCAATGGGTGGCGATTTCGGTCCCGAAGTTGTCATTCCTGCAGCAGCAAAGATACTTTCCAGGAGAAAACTGCTTAGCATCATTCTTGTCGGTGATGAGGAGCGTCTTCGTTCGTGTGCACAAAAGCTCGGAATCAAACTTGATGACAGGCTGACAATTCAGCATGCATCCGAAGTTGTGGAAATGCATGATGAACCGGCCCTGGCAATGCGCAAGAAAAAAGATTCTTCCATGCGGGTTGCAATCAACCTGGTGCATGATGGCAGGGCTGATGCAGTAGTCAGTGCAGGCAATACCGGTGCGCTAATGGCAACTGCCAGGTTTGTGCTAAAAACCTTGCCGGGCATAGATCGCCCAGCGATTTGCACAACCATTCCTTCCAAAAATGGCCACACTCATATGCTTGATCTTGGGGCGAACGTGGATTGTTCCGCAGAACATCTATTCCAGTTTGCAGTCATGGGATCAGTATTGACCGAAGCTATAGACAATGTTGAGAGGCCACGTGTTGGTTTGCTGAATATTGGCTCTGAAGCCATGAAAGGAAATGCACAGGTCAAGGCTGCTGATGAGTATCTTGCTGATGCACCGCTGAACTATATAGGCTTCGTTGAAGGCGATGATATCTACAGCGAAAATGTTGATGTTGTTGTATGCGATGGCTTCGTTGGCAATATTTCACTGAAGACGGCGGAAGGCGTCGCCAAACTGATCAGCTATTACATGAAAGAAGAATTCAAACGCGGTCTCTACAATAAACTGGCAGGTCTTGTGGCCTTGCCGGTACTCAAGGCATTCAGGAAGCGGATAGATCCCGGCGCCTATAATGGAGCAAGCTTACTGGGCCTGAAAGGTATTGTTGTTAAAAGCCATGGTGGTGCGGATGTTAATGCCTACGCCAATGCGATAGAAATAGCCGCTCTCGAAGTCCAGAAATCCGTTCCTCAACAGATTCAGCAGCACATACAACCATTGCTTGAGAGGCAAACGGCTTGAGTTACGCACGTATAACCGGTACCGGCAGTTATCTTCCTGAAAAGATACTGACAAACAAGGATCTTGAGAATATTGTTGATACCAGTGACGAATGGATACGTGATCGTACCGGCATACGGCAACGCCATATCGCCGGTGAAAAAGAGTACACGGTGGACCTGGCGGAGAAGGCGGCAAGAAATGCCATCGATGCAGCCGGAATCTCTGTAGAAGATATTGATCTTGTTATTGTTGCAACTACCACGCCTGACCGCGTGTTTCCAAGTACGGCCTGCCTGTTGCAGCAACGCCTCAAAATTCATGGCTGCGCTGCTTTCGATGTGCAGGCTGTTTGTACCGGCTTCGTATACGCTCTTGGTATAGCCGATCAGTTTTTCAAGGCGGGCACGTCGAAGTGCGCGCTTGTTGTCGGTGCGGAAACGCTGTCACGCATTCTCGACTGGTCTGACCGCAATACCTGTGTCCTGTTCGGTGATGGTGCCGGTGCTGTGGTGCTGCAGGCAGACGAGGAAACCGGCATTCTTTCATCCCATCTGCATGCTGACGGCAGCTATGAACACTTGCTGACAGTTACCTATGGTGTCTCGACCGGTAAACGCGAGATTCTCGAAGGCTCCGGTGGTATTACCATGAAGGGAAACGAAGTGTTCAAGATGGCCGTCAACACGCTGGGACGCATCGTTGATGAAACCCTGCACCACAACAATATGCAGAAAAGCGATATTGACTGGCTGGTACCTCACCAGGCAAATATACGCATCATCAATGCGACGGCTAAAAAACTGAGTATGTCACTGGACCACGTCGTGGTAACTGTCGACAAGCACGGTAATACATCAGCCGCGTCTGTGCCCCTGGCGCTTGACGTCGCAGTCCGCGATGGCCGTATCAAGAAAGGCGAGATACTCATGCTTGAAGCCTTTGGTGGCGGATTCACCTGGGGTTCAGTGCTGCTGAAATTCTAGCCCGCATTTCTCACCAGGCCGCTGCATAACCCGAGTAACCGCATGAATGTAAAGCTCGAATCTCAATTACAATTACACAGCCTGAGGGGACGCTATTTCGTTCCATGCACATCTGTAGCGTCCCTGAGCATGCATCTTCCCTCAAACCATAGCTATGGCTATGCTTTTCAGTCCAGACACGCACTCAGAAACACTTCAGATGCACCTGAATCCGAAATCCCGGTGAGAAATGCGGGCTAGCTGATGCGATTGCTGGGAAGTGTTCCTGTACTCGGCTGCACTGATGTTGAGCAGTCTCTCGATTTTTATCAACAGGCATTGCAGTTCATTGTGCTTAACAAGCGTGTCGGCGATGAAGGTCTTGAGTGGGTCCACCTTCAGTCCGGTGATACCGTGCTCATGCTGGAAAAAATTTACGAAGCTAATACACAACAAACGTCAACCCGCAACAGGTTGTATCTGTATACCGACGATGTTTCCTCAATGCGGCATTTTCTCAAGGCAAAAGGCTATGATGTAAGCCCGATGCTGAAGACGGATTACATGGAAGAGTTTGATCTGCTCGATCCTGAAGGGCAAAGGCTCACGATAGGGCAGCGAAATAAATAAGGTCTTGCCCTTATGCAGTGGCCGCCCTGACTACGCTGGGAATAATAGTCCGCATCTCACTACACGGCCCCAGACAAATTATCCACAGATGAACGCAGATAAACACAGATGATTTTTTATGTTCCGCGAAAAACGCAAAGGACGCAAAAAGTGTTAAGTTTTACTGGTCTCGACTTTATCTGACAGTAGCGTCTGATTTTTACTCACCGATATAATCCTGAATGGACATTAAAAATGTCCACAGATAAACGCAGATAAACGCGGATAATATGTGTGTTATTTCTTGTCCGCGAACAACACAAAAAAACCAGAGTTATCTGGTTTTTCTTTTTTCGCGTCTTTTGCGTTATTTGCGGACAATATAATTCTTATCTGTGTTTATCTGCGTTCATCTGTGGACTAAAGTTCATTTGCATGGAGTCATGTAGCGGCAGGCGGAAGAAACTTCTGTGTTTTCTGTGGCCCTGTAGTAATCATCCGGTAATTAACCCACCTGATTTTGTAACGCCCCGTAAATAAACAGTTGCGATGATATATCGCATCTGACCGAAGCCGTAATTAAGTTAATCTTAATATTCAGATTTAATGTTGGATACAATAAATAGATTGTGTTCTGCAAACACCCTGACTAATATACGGTTTCTTGTTTAAAAAAATGAAGTACGGAGCTGTAATGGCAGAACGTGAAACCGGCACGGTTAAGTGGTTTAACAATGCCAAAGGATTTGGTTTTATTGAAAGAAAAGACGGGGAAGACGTTTTTGTTCACTACAATCAAATTCGTGGTGATGGCTATCGCTCTTTGAGTGATGGGCAGCAAGTTGAATTTAGTGTTACAAAAACTGATAAAGGCTTTCAAGCTGAGGATGTAGATCCAGCTTAACGCACCCGTCAGGGTAATTGTTATACTGCAGACCTCTAGTGTCTGAATCAGCGGTTGACATATCAATGTCAGCTGGCCTGCGCGCGTGTAATCATGTCTTCTGCATGTGCAAGCGATTGTTCCGTTATTTCAACGCCACTTAGCATGCGTGCTATTTCTTCTATGCGTTCATTATTGTTAAGCGGGTATACATTCGTTTGTGTTTGTTTCCTGGCTGATTTCTTCTGTACGCGCAAGTGCTGGTGAGCCTGTGAAGCAACTTGCGGCAAATGGGTAATGCATATCACCTGGTTCGTTTTTCCCAGTAGCCGCAACTGTTTACCAACGATTTCTGCAATGCCGCCACCAACACCGCTATCGACTTCATCAAATATCATGGTGGGAATTCTGCACTGCGCAGCCGTAATCATCTGAATTGCCAGGCTTATCCTGGCAAGTTCGCCGCCTGAAGCAACGCGTGCCAGTGGTTTGCACGCCTGTCCCGCATTGGCGCTGACAGTAAATTCAATTTTATCGATACCGTGAATGACGGGCGTATTGCCCTTGCTGCTGACATCAATCAGGAACCGGCCGCCTTTCATGCCCAGGGTCTGCATTGCCCCGGTGATAGCCTTGTTGAGTTTGCTCGCGGCCTGCTTGCGGCTGTCACTTAGTTTCAGTGCGGCTGCTGTGTAGTTTTTTTCAAGTTCACTATATTGTTTGCGCAGCACGTCCAGTGTTTCATCTGCGTGCGTGATATGATTGAGTTCACTGGCAAGCTGTTCGTGTATCGCCGGCAGCTCATCGGGCTCGACGCGGTGTTTTCTTGCCAGGTCCAGAATGCTCTGTATGCGTTGCTCAATCGAGGCAAGCTCTGCAGGGTCGAGTTCAACATCATCAACGCTGTTGCGCAGGTGTGAAACGCATTCCTCGAGTTGCACATTGGCTTCCTGCATCATGTCGATGGCAGGTTGTATGTCACTGTCTATTTCGGCAATTTCCGTCAACGCGGAAATATGATGGGACAGCCGTGACAGCATGTTTGAATCTTCGTCCGAATACAGGTCGTTAATTGCCTGGTACAGGGTCGTCGTTATCTTCTCGGCGTTTGCCATGCGCGAGTGCTTTTCATTGAGCGCAGCATATTCGTTTTCGGACAATGACAGTGCATCCAGTTCCTGTGTCTGGAAGCGCAGTAAGTCAATACGGTTATCACGCTCGCTGGTGTCCTGTTCCAGCTGCTTGAGGCTTTGTTCAGTCTGTTTCAGTTCTTCGAAATTTTTCTTTACAGCATCGAGCAGTGCCTGATGGTTTGCATAGTCATCAAGCAGCTGTCTTTGTGCGGCGCTTTTCATCAAGGACTGGTGTTCGTGTTGGCCGTGGATATCGATTAACTGTTCACCAAGTTCGCGCAGGGTCTGTACGTTAACGGGTGTGCCGTTGATAAATGCGCGCGAGCGCCCATCTCTTGAAACACGTCTGCGCAATATGCAGTCATCATCAGCGTCCAGTCCCTGTTTGCTGAGCCAGCCAGCTGCGGTCGGGATGTTGCGCGTATCAAAACCTGCGGTTATGTCTGCATGGTCACTTGACTGCTTGATGCTGCCGCTATCGGCACGGTCTCCGAGCACCAGTCCCAGCGCACCGAGCAAAATCGATTTACCGGCGCCTGTTTCGCCCGTTAGCGCAGTCATGCCATTGGCAAACTCGAGCTCGAGTTCATCGATGATTGCATAATTCTTGATGGTCAGGCTGGTTAGCATATTTCAGTGATGGTGATTGTCTGGCGGTTGGGCGTTAAAATTTTGCATCCTGCTGAAGCTGATAAAGTATATCCAGCGCTTCCCTGGGTGTGAGATTATCCAGCGACAAATCTTTTAAACGATCGATAACCGGGTGCTCACGGTTGGAAAACATTTCCAGCTGGCCGCTGTCCTGGTGCAGCTCAACGGAGTGCTGTTCGAGTTCGACAAGTTTCTTGCGCGCCAGCGCGATTGCACTTGCTGGCACTCCGGCCAGTTGTGCAACCTGCAGGCCATAGCTTTGATTGGCAGGGCCGGGCTTTACGTTGTGCAGAAATACGATTTTATCGCCATGCTCAACGGCATCGATATGCACATTGGTAATGCCGGCCATTTCATCGGGCAGGGCGGTCAATTCAAAATAGTGTGTGGCGAACAGGGTGTATGACTTGTTGTTCACCGCCATGTGGTGTGCACAGGCCCATGCCAGCGAAAGGCCGTCAAAGGTGCTGGTGCCGCGGCCGATTTCATCCATCAGCACCAGGCTGTCTGCAGTAGCATTATTGAGGATATTTGCAGCTTCCGTCATCTCGACCATGAAGGTTGAACGGCCGCTGGCAAGATCGTCGGCGGCGCCGATGCGGGTAAAGATTCTGTCGATCGGACCGATGCGCGCACTTTCCGCAGGTACATAGCTGCCGATGTATGCGAGTAATACGATCAGCGCGGTCTGTCGCATGTAGGTCGACTTGCCACCCATGTTTGGCCCGGTGATGATGTTCATGCGTTTTTTATCACTGAGCAATGTGTCGTTCGGTATGAAGGGCTCATCACGAACCTGTTCGACCACAACGTGACGGCCTGCCTTGATAATAATGCCGGGTTCCGCGGTCAGTTCCGGGCAACAGTAATTCAATGTTTCTGCGCGTTCTGCCAGATTGCACAGGCAGTCCAGTTCGGACAGTCCTCGCGCGCAAGCCTGTAGCTCGACCAGTGATTCCAGTAACCTGTCCAGCAGTTCATCGTAGAGAGATTTTTCCAGTGCCAGTGCGCGCTCGCGGGCACTGAGTACCTTGTCTTCATATTCCTTGAGTTCTTCGGTAATGAAGCGTTCGGCATTTTTCAGGGTCTGGCGGCGAACATAGTCCTGTGGAACCTGGTCAGACTGCAGGCGGCTGATTTCAATGTAGTAGCCATGCACCCTGTTATAACTGACCTTGAGCGTTTTGATTCCGCTGCGTTCGCGTTCACGCTGTTCAAGCTGTAGCAGAAAATCATCTGCGTTTTTGCCCAGTGCGCGCAGCTCGTCGAGCTCGGTGTTATATCCCTGTGCAATCACACCGCCATCGCGAAGCACAACGGGCGGGTTGTCCCTGATCGCGGCATCCAGCAGCAGTGCGATATCGGGATGTTCACCGATGTCCCTGGCCAGGCTTACCAGCAGGGGTGAATGGCATTGTTGCAGGCTTTGCTGAATTTCGGGTAAGGCCCTGATCGATAGTTTCAGCGTGTCCAGATCTCTCGGCCTTGCAGATTTAAGTGCAACCCGGCTCATGATGCGTTCGACGTCGCCAATGGACAACAGTTGCTGGCGAATATCGATGAAGTATCCCGAGTCGAGTAATTCGGCGATGCATTGATGCCTGGCCTGCAGTAAGTCAGCATTACGTAGCGGACTGTGTAACCAGCGTCTCAGGCAGCGGCTGCCCATCGATGTGACCGTATTGTCGATGACCGAGGTCAGCGTATTTTCAGTGCCGCCCGAGAGATTGAATTCGATTTCGAGGTTGCGGCGGCTGGCGGCATCGAGCAGTACCGCATCGTCGGTGCTTTCAACGCGCAATGTCGTGATGTGCGGCAGTGCGGAGCGCTGGGTATCGCGCACATATTGCAGCAGGCAGCCGGCGGCCATAATGGCATTCGTCATGCCCTCACAGCCAAAGCCGCTGAGGTCGCGGGTGCCGAATTGCTCATTCAGCATGCGTTGTGCGCTATCGACTTCATACCACCATGGCGGTTGTCTGCGTATAGCGTTTTTAGCCGCGGATTTTTCCAGGAATTCCAGTAACACATCATCTTCAGAGAGCAGCAATTCGGCAGGTTGCAAACGTTCGATTTCTGCATGCAGGGTTTCAACCGAATTGAGTTCCATCAGGCTGAAGCGTCCGGAAGTAATGTCTAGAATCGCAATGCCTATGTGTTCGTTACCCGAGCAGGCTGCCAGCAGCAGGTTGTCCTTGCGTTCATCGAGCATGGCTTCGTCGGTGACGGTGCCAGGGGTGACAATGCGCAGTACTTCGCGTTCGACCGGGCCCTTGCTCAGCGCCGGGTCGCTGGTCTGCTCGCAAATGGCAATGGACTCGCCCAGTTTGACCAGGCGTGAAAGATAATTCTCGGCCGCATGGTGTGGAACGCCCGCCATCGGAATCGGCTGTCCGGCGGACTGGCCTCTGGCAGTGAGAGTGATGTCGAGCAGCTTTGCCGCCTTGCGGGCATCATCGAAAAACAGCTCGTAAAAATCACCCATACGATAGAACAGTAAGGTATCAGGGTGATCCGCCTTGATGCGAAGATACTGCTGCATCATCGGCGTATGCCTTGATTTGGCTTCGACTGGATCGGGTGTTTGTTCGCCCATTGCTCGCTTCATGGAATAAGTGGCCATAGTGTACTAGAACTAATTGGCGTGACATAGTCATGTCATCTAAAGTAAGCGCTAAATTTATAGATATATTTATCCGGGGATTTGAATGGATACGACTGAACAGGCCGTGCGCGAACTGGCTAAAAGGCTGGGTGCGCGTTTGATGATGAAGGGCTTGAAGCTGGCGACGGCAGAATCGTGCACCGGCGGCTGGATTGCCAAGGTGCTGACCGACATTGCCGGAAGCTCTGACTGGTTTGATTCTGCCATTGTCAGTTACAGCAATGAAGCCAAGAAGCACTTCCTCAAAGTGCCTGATGGCATCCTGCTCGACCACGGGGCGGTGAGCGAAAATACCGTGCTGGCGATGCAGCAGGGCATCTTCATGGAAACCCGCGCCGATGCGGGCATCAGTGTCAGCGGTATCGCCGGACCGGGTGGTGGCAGCGAGGAAAAACCGGTGGGCACGGTATGGATCGCCGTGAGTCTGCGCGGCCAGATGGTGCATACGCAGAAATTTCTCTTCCAAGGTGACAGAAACCAGGTGCGATTACAGGCGGTAGAGGCTGCGCTCAGCTCACTGCTGGAACTGGTGGAGCGTGGCTGAAAAACAAAGGCGCAGACGCCTGTTCCTGGCATTGTGGCCGGACGACATGACCCGCAAGAAACTCGCCGACATTCAGAAAAAGTTCGCTAACAACGAAAGGCTGAAGACAGCCAGGCCTGTCGTCACAGCTAATCTTCACATTACCACGCACTTCCTCGGTGCTGTTACTGAAGAAGTACACGCACAACTGGAAACATTGTTATGCGGGGTAAGGGCGCAAGCCTGCACCCTGGTTATCGACCGCTGGGGTTATTTTCCACGAGCAAAGGTATTGTGGCTGGGTGCAAGTGCAGTGCCCGAGGCACTGAAAGACCTGGTCGAGCAGACGCAAACATGCATCCGGCAATGTGTTGATGGATATGAGCAGAAACGCTTTGTGCCTCATATCACGCTATTCAGAAAAGCACGGCATCCGATGGAGCCTGATGACTTTCATCCGGTTGAATGGAACATCGATCGCTTCGCACTGGTCGAGTCAGTGACACATCCGGAAGGACCGGAGTACAGGGTGTTGAAGGAATGGAAGTTGATTTAGGCTGTAAGCGAACATGAACAATATATTTAGCCGCAAATAACGCTAAAAGCGCAAAAAGCAAAAACATATTTCAATTTGAGCATTGAGTTACACTTTTTGCGTGCTTGGCGTGTTTTGCGGCTAATGTCAGTTTAGTTGCTGGTCATTACCTGTTTTAAATCGTTTTCACTCACCGGATACTGCAACACCGCATGGATCGGAAAAATCTCGTTCAACTTGTCCACGTATTCACGTTCCGATTTATCAACCAGCACGATCACGCGTGTATGCGGTGAATACTTCTGCAGGCTGTACAGCATTACATCCAGGTTGCTGATGTTTACTCCGGCATAATTATTGCCATAACCGTAGAAGAATTCGGCGACGATGTAATCACACTGCCGGCTTTTCAATGATGCCAGCGCCTTGCGCATGGAGTTGAGTTTGGTTTCAGTGATGCCCAGTTGTTTATATGTGCCGGTGAAATTCGGATGAGCAGCGGATTCGATGATGGAGAGGAGGGTGGTCATTTAAGGCAGCTCTGATCAATTCTCATAAAATTCTGCGTACTTTCAAGCGTACAGATTCAAGGCATGTTTCGTAATGAAGGGCGACTCCCTTCATAAGAAGCATAACGCAGAAGATGTGCGCTTAAAAGCACGCCCTGTGGGGCGCAGCCCAAAAGCCAGACTCTGCGTTATTGCTTTTCACCATGCAATTAGCATGCTATCAAAACAATGCCTTGATTCTGGCTTTTGGGCTGCGCCAGAATTTATGATAATTGATCAGAGTTGCCTTAAGTATTATGACAAAAAAGTGCGGGCAAATGCCCGCACTGATTATCCCGGTGAGTGTTTATTGTCTGTCTTCTGGCTTAGTCGTCGGGTTGCGGCATGGGCAGGCCTGAAAGTTTGCAGATCTCATGAATCGGATCTTTGGGAAACAGGTCGTATACGTGTTTCTCGTAGGCCTTTTTCTCGTGATGATGCGCGTTTTTCTTGCCCAGTGTTTTCACCATGGTGTGCATGGTTGGTGCTGACTGGTTTTCATCATAATAATCCCTGAAATACCAGATCAGCTCCCAGTGATCGTTGTAGAGTTTGAGGCCATCTCGCTGTGCAATTTCTTCGGCAAATTCTTCACTCCATTGAGCCAGGTTGCACAGATAACCCTGTGGATCCGTTTCAACACTTCTTCCAGCTACATTCAAGACCATTGCTTCACTCCTCGTGTCTCATGTTAAGGTTCCGGTTTCCTGCCGGTGAAACATCCGTATATCGCACTGTGTATCCGGCCGCGCTACATTTCAGGGTAGTGGCGACCGATAGGATAACAGTACTGGATACTAATACGATTAGCAACCATTATCATTCAATAAAAATATTTTATGGGCAGGGCGGATAAGCGGATGATTTCAGTCTGAAAATCTGACCAGCCATACAAGACAGAAAAAGGTACGAACAGGCGCTAGGCTCTCGGTTTTTTCTGTGTGATAATCCGTCGCAGTTTTCATTAAACCATCGGGGAAAAAAGAATGGACGAAAATCGTAAAAAAGCTCTTTCCGCGGCTTTATCACAAATAGAACGGCAATTTGGCAAAGGATCTGTCATGCGTCTCGGCGATGAGGGCGCAATAC
>Ga0209536_100004259_pt1 | contig 22596 bp, 14 predicted proteins | sample DeeMarSeWOR28_12_FD_187461 | JGI IMG/M metagenome (GOLD analysis project Ga0209536, IMG submission 187461) | Marine sediment microbial communities from White Oak River estuary, North Carolina - WOR-2-8_12 (SPAdes) (version 2) | ecosystem: Environmental > Aquatic > Marine > Intertidal zone >... | reverse complement strand
CACGCCCTGCGCGGGCGTCTCGCGCCGCATGCCCAGCGGCTGGTGGAGGCTCAAGCCGCGTGGTTCGGGCCGTCGCCGGCAGACGCGGAGACGCTGTATCAGCGACTGCTCGCCGTCCGGCCGGACGACGTGGAGTCCTGGTTCCTCCTGGGCAACCTCCAGTTCGATCTCAATCCGTGCCGGGGACGCTCCGCCACGGAGGCCGAACGCGCGCTGCGGAAGGCCGTCGAGCTGGATCCGCGGCACGCAGCGGCGCTGGCTCATCTCGCCCGCGTTGCCGGGCTCGACGGCCGTCCGGATGACGCCGTGCGGTTTGTGGACCGCCACCTCGCGCTCAGCCCCTCAGGCGACCAGGCGCTCGCGATGCGCGGCATCCGCGCATTCGCGACGGAAGACCCAGCCGCCCGCAGCCGTATCCTCACCGAGCTGGCGGCGGCACCGCCGCTGGTACTGGCCACGGCCTTCTCCGACATCGCGTTGTACGCCACCGATGTCGGGACGGCGCATCAGCTGGCGCAGGCCGCGGTGCGGGCCTTGCCGGGGGGGACGATTCGCGCGGTCGCATCGGTCGTCGGCGCGCATCTGTCGCTCGCGACCGGCGACGTCTCCGGGGCCCTGCGAAGCGCCCGCGAGGCGGAGCGGCTCGACCGGGTATTCGGGCTGGAGCACCGTGCCTTCCTGTGCACCCTGCCGTTCGTCGAGGTCGATCCACCGACCCTGGACGCGGTCCGCACCGACCTCGAGCGCTGGGATCCCTCGACGGACGAAGCGCCACCCGTCCGCCCCAACGTCGCGCTCGCCGTGCACGACGGGATTCACGCGCACCTGCGGGAATACCTGCTGGGCCAGCTCGATGTACGGCAGCACGAGTTCGAGGGTGCCGAGCGCCGGGCCGAGGCGTGCGAACGGCTGCCGGCGCCGCGGGCGGCAGGTGCGATGCCCCGGAACTTGGGCGCTGGGATTCGGGCGCGGATCGCCCACGAGCGCGGCGACGCGGTGCACGCGCTCGAGCAACTCGAGCGTGTACGGGTGGAGGGCTGGTTCGAGTTCGCACTGGTGTCGCCGTTCTTCGGCCTCGCCCCGGAGCGGTTCCTCCGGGGCCAGGTCCTCATGGCGCTCGGTCGGCTCGATGAGGCGCGTGGATGGCTGAGCGGCTTGGCGCAGCGATCGGTGTACGAGATCGTCTATCGCGACGCGGCGCGCACCCTCGGCGGGACGGCCGCCTGATCCGTTCCGGCGAGCCCTCCGGGCGTCACGGTTCCGGATCCGGTCCGATCGTCGCGACCATCGCGAGCGGTTCCCCTTGTCGAACCGGGGGCGTGCCGACGACGTACGTCACCACCCCCGTAAACGGTGCCCGAACCTCGTGCATCGGATCACCGAACAGATCGGTCACCACGCCGAGCAAGCCGTCCTCAGCGATGGCGTAGCCGTCCTCGACCGCCGCGCGGAACATGCCGGTCACAGGACTGCGCAGCACCTCGTAGCGATCGAGCCAAACGATGGCGCCAGGCCGCTCGACCGCTCCGTCAACCATGTCGAGGTGGCGCAGCACGTTCCAGAAGCCGCGCTCGGCCATGGCGACCCAGTGCCCGGCGTCCGAACCGAGCTGGCCGGTCTCCGTCGTGAAGCCCACCTTGCCACGCGTCAACGCCGTGTTCGACGTGTAGACGGCGGCACCCGGATCCTGCGGCCGGTCCCGATCGATGACGATGTGGTCCAGGCCGAACGCGATCACTAGCTCCCGACTGCGCCGGTCGAGCGCCGAGTCGCCGCTCAGCATCCAGTACGCGTACGGCCGCAGAGCTTCATTGCCGTCTCCGCCATGCATGTCGATCACGACATCTGCACGGTCGATCACCTCCGTTGTGATCGCGTGGGCGATCCGCTCGCTCACCGTGCCCGTGGGATCGCCCGGGAAGACCCGGTTCAGGTTCTTTCCGTCGACCGGGCTGTAGTACACCGTTCTGCCCAGGAAGGACGGCACGTTCGCTACGTGCACCAGAATGACGGTGCCCCGGAGGCCCGCGGGGTCGATGACCCTACGCACGCGCTGCAGCGCGGTGATCGGGGGATACTCGTATCCGTGCGTACCCGCGATCGCGGCGACGACGGGACCCTCGGATGCGCCGTGGACGACGGTTACCGGTATCTGCGTGCCGGCGTCGACCCCAGCGGGCACGTCAATGAAGCCGGATGCCTTCCCACTCGCCGCTGCGACGACCGCCCCCACCCGGAAATCGGTGCGTTCTTGCGCGTGGCCGAGGAGGGGAACGGCTGTGACGAGGACGGCGCAGGTGGCGGCGGCACGGATCGGGGCGCTGAGCACGATGGTCCTCCGGTGGGAAGGGAGCGAGGGGAATCCGGTGCGTCGAATACTCCGTCTTCAATCAGATCACGGCAAGGACTGCCTGCTCGCGACCGGGTTTGACAGGGCGGGCCGGCACCGAGATCGTTCCGCCATTACCAGCCGAGGAGCCGTCGTGTCGACACTGCGCCGAGTCCTGCCGTGGCTTGCGGCGACGCTGCTGGCGGTCGGATGCCGCCCGGATCACCGTCCGCTGCGGCTGGCCATCGCTACGTTCTCCCACGAGACGTGCACCTTCTGCCCGGGTGGAGATACCGAGATCGAGGACTGGACCCGGCTCAGGCAGCCGGCTCGGGGCGCCGCACTGCTCGCTGAAGGCGGGTACATCCGCGGCTTTGTTACGCGGTCCCGCGAGTACGGGCCTGTGGAGTTGATCGGCCTGGAGTCGCCGCTCGGCGTGTTCGGCGGATCCTCGCGCAGCTGGAACAGCACCAGGACCTTCGAGCACTTTCTCGACCGGATGCTCGCCGATCTCGAGGCCGCCCTCCCTGTGGACGGCGTGTTTCTCGCGCTCCACGGCGCCATGGCGGTGCGCGGCGTACCGCGGCCGGAAGCGGAGATTGCCCGGAGGGTTCGACAGGTCCTCGGGCCGGACGTCCCGATCGTGGCGACGTTCGATCTCCACGGCAACGAGGACGCCGAATTCCTGCGCTGGGCGGACATGGCGTTCACGACCAAGCGGTATCCGCACTACGATGCCTATGAGCAGGGCGAGCGGGCTGCGCGCATGCTGGTACGGCTCGCGCGCGGCGAGTACCGAGTCACATCGGCCACGCGCAAACCGCCCGTGATCACGGCAACGGTGCTGCAGTGGACGGGCCAGTCGCCCTCGATGGACATCATGGAACGAGCGCGGCGGTGGGAAGCGCGGGAGCCGGACGCTCTCGTGAGCGTGTTCTATGGGTTTCCCTGGGCCGATGTCCCCGACGTCGGTGCGGCCGTGATGGTGATGACGAACGACGACCAGGCACTTGCGGACAGCATCGCTGACGACATGGCGGATTTCATCTGGCGGGTGCGGGAGGAGTTCGCTGCCGGCACCTTCCCGGCACCTGCGGAGGCTGTGCGTCGCGCAGGGATGGCACTCGAGTCGGGGCGGTCCCCCGTCGTGATCGGTGACTACAGCGATCGCAGCGGCGACGCGACCCACGTCCTGAGTGAGTTGGTGCGCCAGGGCGTCGGCGGTACGCTCGTGGGCACGATCCGTGACGAGCACGTGCTGGCCGCGCTCGCAGAGCGCGGAGCACATGCCGGCGACCGGTTCGCCATGGACGTCGGCGGGTTCGCCGGTCCTGCGAGTGGCTCGCCGGTGCGCGTCGAAGGGACGCTGCGATACTTCGGGGAGTGGGGCCGGTTCGAGCGCGTAGCCGCCGTGGCGTTCGGGGACGGGAATGTGGTGGTCATCACACCGGCCCTGGTGCAGATCACCCACCCCGATCAACTGACGTTCGGGCCCGTCGATCCCCGCAGCTACGACGTCTTCGTGGTCAAGTCACGTGTCCACTTTCGACGCGGATTCGATGAGACTGGGTTCGCGCGAACCGTCATCATTGCGGATGCGCCCGGCCCGTTTCTAGGCACGACGGCGCTCGACGCGCTCGAGTACCAGCACGCGCCTATCGACCGGCTGTACCCATTCGGGGAGCCAAGCTGGCGGTGACGGAGTTGGCGGTCTTGCGGAAACGTCGAGGCGGGGGGCCCTGCAGGGCCACCCCGCCTCGGACGTGCGCGGCGTGGGGGATAGCTACTCGCTGCGCTCGACCAGTCGATCGAGGAGCAACCCCAGTTCGTCCGGTGGGACGCTGCCCTGCGCTGTCACGAAGAACTCCCCGAACCGTACCGTCCCCTGGGCGGAATCCGCGCCGACGGCCTGCACGCTGAGAACGCCCGTCTCGCCGGCCGGGGCACGTGTGAACGGCTCGACCGTGAGTGTGATGCGCCCTCCCGAGGGCAGGCGCTGCACGACCTGGTAGCTCGCGCTGCTGCGAGCTACGCCCTCCACTTCGAGTCCCTCGATCACGATGTCCGGACCGCGCGTCGGTTGCGCTGCTGCCGCCGCGCGGGGCCGCTCGCGAGAGGCCAGCGCGGCAGGGTCGCTGGTGATGCGACCCGCTTCGGTGATGAAGTCGACGCTTGGTGCGTCGATCGAGCCGGCGTCGACGGTCTTGACCGCCTCCGTGGCCGTGACGAGCGCCCGCTGATCGAGGGGGACCGGCTCGACTTCAGGCTCTTCGATCCGGCTCTCGATGGCGTTGAAGCCGCCGATCGTGAAGTCGAGGGCAACTGACCCGCTGTCCGTGGCGAGCGTGCCCGATCGCGCGTCGCCGGCGACCGGCGTCGACGACTCCGCGGAAGGCCTGCCCGGTGCCGTGGCACGTGGCTCGCCAGCCAACCGGGGCGGTTCGGCGCCCAATTCACCCCTGGAAGAGAAGGCGCCGAGCGCCAGCAGACTGACTCCAAACACCGCCACGGCTGCGGCGGCCAACGCCGGGAGCGCCCAGGACGGCCGTGCGCTCCGGTTCCGCCTGCCGACGCCTGACCACCGGCGCCTCGGAACCGACGGCTCCTCCTGGACGGCTGACGTGACCGTCGCAACCGTTTCTGGTGTAGCCTGATCGAGCATTATCGGTGCAGCGGCCTCGCTCTCCTCCTCCCGCTGCTCCTCCTGCTGCTGCTGCTGCTGCTCCTCCTCCTCCTCCTCCTCCTCCTCCATGTCTCTAGGCGGGACAACCGTGGGAAGCGGTGGGGTCGCTCGATCCGACGTTGTCTGTTCGGGTGACGGTGGCACTGGAGCCCGCTGCGGTGGCGACTCGGGCTCCGGTAGGCTAATGGCTTCGAATACGGACGTGTCGCGGAGCGGCGGCGCCGGCTCATCCTCCGGTAGGCTAATGGCTTCGAATACGGAGGTGTCGCGGAGCGGCCTGGCCGGCTCCGGTGGAGCGGCGGGCGGTGTCTCGGAGGTCGTGGCCGGTCCATGGTTGAACGCGACGCTCGGTTGTGGGCTCCTCTCTCGCTCCGGGGCACGGGGGGCGCCGCTCCCGATCTCGGTCGCTCCGGCCTGTGGTGAAGCCGCACTCGGAGTCGATCCGATGCATCGGTCGGCGACCTCGAGCAACCGCTCGAGCATCGGTTTCAGTGTCGCGTCGGGAGCGGATTCCAGATCCCGCAGCTTGCTCAGCGTCTTCCGCATCCGGGCGCGCTCGGCGTAGTCGAGCAGGACGAGCCGTGCTGGCTCGACCTGGTCGTGCTCGAGCATCACCCTCGCAAAGGTGAAGTACGTATCGGTGCGACTCGAGTCGGTGCGGAGGATCTTCACACACAGAGCAATGACACTGCGGTGACTGCCCAGCTCGGCGTAGCGTCGGGCTGCCCGCTCGAACATCTCGATCGCCGCCGCGGCACGCCCGGTCCTCAGGGAGAGGTCGCCCATCTTGACGAACAACGGAGCTTCGGGCTCCACCGATGTCGTGTCGAGCTGTGCGAGGATGCGCTCGTACACGTCGAGGGCGGCAGCAGTGTCGCCGCGCCGTTCCAGGGCGCGAGCCTGCTCCTTGAGGGCGGCGATGTTCATCAGCTAGGCTCCCGGACTGAGCGCGTATCCGGCCGGAGATACGACTCCGGCATTCTCACGCCACTACATTGACACGGAAGGCGCTGAACGGCAGTGATCTACCGCACATCGGGGTGGGAGAATCCTGCCCCGCCCCTAGCCCACAGCAGAGTCGCTGCCTATCGTTCGCCGAGGCACGCCTCATGAGGGGGCTGATGGCGGATGAACGACCCGGTATTGCACAACGTCTCGCTCTGTATCTGGATCGCGGGGGGCCGGATCCGCTCCATCGGCAGATCGTCGACCGTCTCTGGCTCGAGGTGGTGACGGGGAGCCTCGATCCGGGTGAGCGGCTGCCGACGATCCGTCAGCTTGCGGTCGACCTTGGCATCCACCCCAACACGATTTCCCGGGCTGTGCGAGAGCTGGAGTTGCTCGGGGTGCTGACAGTCCGACCCGAGGGCGTATTCGTATCGCTCTCGACGCCCGACTCGTCCAGCCTCGAGCGGCAGGCACAGCTGGAGCGCCTGTGCCGGGACCTGCTTGCGCAGGCAGCGGCCTTCGGGTTCTCCGCGCACGAATTGATCGACATGTTGCAGGATCTCAGGGCAGACGAGTCCGGTGCTGCAGGAGGGGAGAATCATGAGCAATGAGTACCTGCCGGTGCGAGCCGCGGGTGGTGCGGCGCGCCGGTACCAGGGGAGGTCGAGCGCGCGCCATCAGTCGCCCGACGACACGCGGTATCCCACTCCCGCCCTGATCGCCGGCCTCGGGTCGGCAGGGGGCATCGTCGGTCTCGGAGCTGCGTTCTCGCTGCTCGCTGCGCCCGTCGGGATTGCCATCGTGGGCGCGCTGGCGGCGGGCGTGGGCTGGTTCATCGGCTCGACGATCAAGTTCGCGGATCAGTGGGAAAAGGCCGTCGTGCTCCGCCTCGGTCGCTACCGGGGGCTGCGCGGACCCGGGGTGTTCTTCGTGATCCCCATCGTCGACCGTATTTCCTACCACATCGACCAGCGCATCAGAACCACGGACTTTGGGGCGGAATCGTGCCTGACGAAGGACACCGTCCCCGTAAATGTCGACGCCATTGCATTCTGGATCGTGTACGATGCCGAGCGCGCCGCTCTCGAGGTGCAGGAATACCAGGAAGCCGTCGTGCTCGCGGCACAAACGGCGCTGCGCGATGCGATCGGCAAACACGACCTGGCGGAGCTCATTCAGTCGCGGAAGGAGCTGGGACGAGGTCTCCAACAGATTCTCGATGCGAAGATGCACGACTGGGGCATCCAGGTGCAGTCGGTGGAGATCCGTGACGTGATCATCCCGAAGGCGCTCGAGGAGGCCATGTCGCGTCAGGCACAGGCCGAGCGGGAGCGGCAGGCGCGGATCATCCTCGGTACGGCCGAGACGGAGATCGCGGAGAAGTTCGTCGACGCCGCTGCCCGCTACGGCGAGAATTCCACGGCGCTCAACCTCCGGGCGATGAACATGCTTTACGAGAGCATCGTCAAGCGGGGATCCCTGATGGTAGTGCCGTCCGGACTCGCCGACTCTTTGAATGCTCCCGGCATCATGGGATTGGCGGGTGCCGCGGGGATCGCGCCGGAGTCGGCGGATACGGTGAAGGAGCCGGTCAGCGAGGATGAGGATGACGAGAGCGGGCCTTAGCGCGTCCCGACCGGCTGGACGCCCGTCCGGCTGAGAGCCTCCGTGCTTGCCGATCTCTTCACCGAACGCTGGTTCAGGCGGTGGCAGGAGGAGCTGAACGCGAGCGAGGCGTACCACCATGCGGCACGTCACTGGGAGTGGCCGGTGGTGTTGGTGGTTCGGCCGGAGCCCCCAGCCGGGTTCCCAACGGAGTTGGCACTCTATCTCGACCTGTACCACGGCGAGTGCCGAGCGATTCGGGTGGCGCAGCCGGGAGACCGTGACGCCGTGAAGTACGTCATCGAGGGTGATGCCGAGACGTGGCGGCAGGTCCTCCACCGAGAGCTCGATCCCGTCATGGCGCTCATGCAGCGCAAGCTCCATCTGGAAAAGGGCGGGTTGCTTGCTCTGAGCCGGCACATGAAGGCCGCCCGCGAGCTCGTACTCGCAGCTGCCAGAGCGACGGCGGTGGAAGAGGCCATGCCGAGTGCGGCAGCGGCCGCGCCGACCGGACGTGTCGTGACGCCGCCGCGATTCGCGACCATGACCCCCGACGGACTTCGCCACGATACGCTCCCGATGCGGCTGTATCACAAGGCGAAGCGACTCGGTACGTGGAATCCGCAGGACCTCGATTTCACCGGTGACCGGCACGATTGGACCGGCCTGACGGCGCTCGAGCGGGAGGTCGTCCTGCATCTCACAGCGTTGTTTCAGGCGGGAGAAGAGTCGGTGACCGACGAGATCGTCCCCCTGCTACTCGCCGTTGCGAATGACGGCTACCTCGACGAGCAGCTGTATCTCTCGACGTTCCTGTTCGAGGAGGCGAAACACACGGAGTTCTTTCACCGGTTTCTCCGCGAGGTCGCTGCCACGCAGGAGGATCTCACCCGATTCCACGGACCCAGCTATCGCGCCGTGTTCTACGAAGCCCTTCCCGGTGCAATGCGGCGACTGCTGGAGGATGTCTCGCCCGCCGCACAGGTCGAGGCCTCGGTGACGTACAACATGATCGTGGAGGGTACGCTCGCCGAGACGGGGTATCACGCCTACCACGCCATGCTGGAGCGCAACGACCTCCTGCCCGCATTGCGTGAAGGCATCGGACTGCTCAGGCGGGACGAGGCCCGCCACATCGCGTACGGGCTGCACTTCCTGTCCCGTCACGTCGCTGCGGATCCAGGGCTCTGGGACGTTCTCAGGCGTCGTATGGAAGGGCTGCTGGAACCTGCGCTCGGCGTGATCCACGAACTGTTCGATACGTACGACGCCATGCCCTTCGGCCTGACAATCGAGGAATTCGTGGACTATGCCATGCGCCAGTTCGAGGCTCGGATGGTACAGCTGGAGGGGGTGCGCGGCGGCGGAGCATGAGTGAAGGGTGCTGAGTGAAGGGTGAAGGGTCAGAGACGAGACAGCGGATGAAGGGTGCATCGTGAAACGCGGACGTCGGAGAATGGTGTGATCGGCGAGGGTGGGGAGGGGACCGTCCGGGACCCGCACAGCGTGCCCGCGACTGCGCTTCTCCGTCATGCCGGCATCACTGTGCCGCTGATCGGCGGTGCGATGTTCCCCTGCAGCAATCCCGAGTTAGTGGCAGCGGTGTCGCGGGCTGGCGGGATCGGCGTTGTGCAGCCGGTCACGCTGACGTACGTGCTGGGCCTCGAGTTCCGGAAGGCCCTCCGTCTGATCCGGCGACTGAGTGACGGGAGGCCAGTGGGGATGAACGCCCTCATCGAGTCGTCGTCACGGGCGTACCACGAGCGCATGGTGCGCTGGGTCGACGTGGCGCTCGAGGAAGGCATCCGCTTCTTCGTGACCTCACTTGGGAAGCCACGCTGGGTCGTGCGGCGGGTGCACGCCGTCGGCGGTATCGTGTACCACGACGTGACCGAGCGGCGCTGGGCGGTGAAGGCGCTCGACTCCGGTGTCGACGGGCTGATCGGCGTGAATGGCAGCGCCGGCGGGCACGCCGGACCTCGAACCGCTGAGCAGCTCATGGACGAGCTCGAGGACCTTCGTGTGCCGGTCGTATGCGCCGGCGGCGTGGCGACGGCCGCAGACTTCGTGTACGCCCTCGAGTTGGGATATGCCGGGGTGCAGATGGGCACGCGGCTGATCGCCACGCCGGAGTGTGGGGTGAGCGATGCCTACAAGCGGGCGATCGTTCGGGCGACCGCCGACGACATCGTCCTAAGCGAGCGTGTCACCGGCGTACCGCTGGCTGTCATCCGTACACCGTATGTCGAGCGACTTGGGCTCCGTGCCGGACGGACGGCTCGCTGGATGCTGCGCGGTCGTCGTCGCAAACGCCTGATGCGCACGCTGTACGCCGTGAGGTCCGGCTGGACGCTGGCGCGGTCATCCCGCGGTGGCCGAGGGGCCCGGGAGTTCTGGCAGGCCGGCAGGAGCGTCGCCGGGGTGAAGGGGGTGGAGCCGGTGGGGGACATCGTGGCCGGCTGTGCCACCGCGGCGCGGGCTGCTGGGCTCATTTGATCGGGTGCTGTCGACCGACTAGTTTCCAACTACGTGTAATGACCCGGCGGAGTTCGCTGAGCTCCGCACGGTGACGACTGAGCTAAGGAGTTTCGCGCGGTGACGTTGTCACGTCACCGCGCTCTGTTTTTCAAGACTATGTGTGGGATCTGCGGAGAGGTACGATTCGACGAGCGGCGCCCGTCGGTGGCGGCGGTCGAGGCCATGATGGATGTGCTGGCCCCCCGCGGTCCGGACGGGAGTGGGCTCGTGGCCCGCAATCATGCGGCCTTCGGTCAGCGGCGACTGAAGATCTTCGATCTCAGTGAGCACGCGCAGCAACCGATGGTGGATAGCGCGCTCGGCCTCATGATCGTGCACAACGGGGCCATCTACAACTACCGGGAACTGCGTACGGAGCTCAAGAGCCTCGGGTACACGTTCTTCTCGACGGGTGACACCGAGGTCGTGCTCAAGGCCTACCACGCCTGGGGTGCCGACTGCGTGCACCGCTTCAACGGCATGTTCGCCGTCGGCGTCTTCGAGCGAGACACGGGTCGTGTGGTCATCATGCGTGACCGGCTCGGCATCAAGCCGCTGTACTACTCGCAGATCGACGGTGGTCTGCGCTTCGCCTCCACGCTTCCTGCCCTCGCGCGCAGCGGTGGTGTGGATAGCGACATCGATCCTGTGGCTCTACACCACTACATGACATTCCACGCCGTCGTACCACCGCCGTTCACGGTGCTGCGCGGCGTGCGCAAGCTCCCCCCGGCTTCCATCATGGCGGTCGAGCCGGACGGCGCGTGGAGTATCCGGCGGTATTGGGACCTCCGATTCGAGCCGCTGCCCGGTGACGAGGCACGGAGCGCGGAAGAGTGGCAGCACATGATCATGGAGTCCCTGCGCCGGTCGGTGGCCCGGCGACTGATCGCCGACGTGGAGGTCGGCGTGCTGCTGTCCGGTGGACTGGACTCGAGTCTCGTCGTTGGGTTGCTTGCCGAGGCGGGAGCATCCGGTCTGCGCACGTTTTCGGTGGGGTTCGAGTCCGTGGGCGACGAGGCCGGCGATGAGTTCCGCTACTCGGACGTCGTGGCGCGGGCGTTCGACACGAGCCACACCAAGATCCGTGTGACGACCGATCGGGTGCTACCGGAGCTTCCGGCGTGTATTCGGGCCATGTCGGAGCCGATGGTGAGCCACGACGTGATCGGCTTCTACCTCCTGTCGGAGGAGGTCTCCAAGCACGTCAAGGTCGTGCAGAGCGGGCAGGGGGCGGATGAGGTCTTCGGTGGCTACCACTGGTATCCGCCGTTGCTGGAAAGCAACGACCCCGTCGCCGACTACGCGCGGGTGTTCTTCGACCGGGAGCACGAGGAATTCCGGGAGGCGGTGGACCGGCGTTTCTGGGATGACGACCACAGCCTCGCCTTCGTGGCGGAGCAGTTTGGTCGATCCGGGGCGGCGCGAGCGATCGACAAGGCGCTGCGTCTCGATACCACGGTGATGCTGGTGGACGATCCCGTCAAGCGCGTGGACAACATGACCATGGCATGGGGCCTCGAAGCCCGCGTACCCTTTCTCGATCACGAAGTCGTCGAGCTCGCCGCGCGCGTACCGGCTGAGCTGAAAGTCGCGGGTAGCGGCAAGGACGTGCTCAAAGACGCCGCTCGCGCGGTGATTCCTGCCGACGTGATCGATCGGCCCAAGGGCTACTTCCCGGTTCCCGCGCTGAAGTACCTGCGCGGACCCTATCTCGAGATGGTGCGTGACGCCGTCACCGGCGCCGCCGCCCGTCGTCGCGGCCTGTTCCGCCGGCAGTACCTCGAGCGGCTGCTCGAGGATCCCGAGACGCACATCACGCCGCTCAGGGGATCGAAGCTGTGGCAGGTCGCGTTGCTGGAACTCTGGCTCGAGTCACACGGGCTCTAGCCGGGAGAAGGGGGAAGGATGAGCAAAGGCGGACAAGGCCCGCGGCGCATCGAGCGCCGTGAGGCGCTGACGCTCCGCAGCTGGGGCGACCGACCGATCGGGCCGGATGCCCATCGCCTGCCCTCCGATGTGATCGTGGACTGCGGGTGGGGGCGGCTGCTGTTCGGGCACACTTTCGAGGACCCGCAGCGGCTCGCGGACGAGCTCAGAGCGGAGCAGCCCGACAAGCGGGACTTGGCCTTTTATGTCCGGGACCCTCACGTCGTGGTCGGACTCGCGCCCCAGGAGCTGTTCCTCGATCCGTCTCACACCTACCGCCTGTGGCTCGCGACGTACCGGGCGTCGAAGGCGCGGCCGCGGGGATTCACGGTGCGTCGGCTTCGCACCATGGAGGATGCGGAAGCGACGAATCGGATCTACAGTTCGCGTGACATGGTCACGGTACGACCTCCGGCGTTTCTGTACGAACACCGACGCTCCGGGGTGCTCACCTACTTCGTTGCCGTCGACCGGGAAACGGACGAGGTGATTGGCACTGTCACCGGTATCGATCACGTGCGGGCGTTCGGCGATCCCGAGCAGGGGTCGAGCCTCTGGTGCCTCGCGGTAGATCCACAGACGTCCCATCCCGGCGTCGGCCTCGCGCTCGTACAGCAGCTCGCGGAGCACTACGTGACCCGCGGACGCGCGTTCATGGACCTCTCCGTGATGCACCACAACACGGAGGCGATCAGGCTCTACGAGAAGATCGGGTTCCAGCGGGTGCAGGTGTTCTGCGTGAAGCACAAGAACCCGATCAACGAGCAGTTGTTCGTCGGACCTACGCCCGGTGAGGAGATGAACCCGTACGCGATGATCATCGTGAACGAGGCGCGCCGCCGCGGCATTTCGGTCGACGTGCACGATGCGGATGCGGCCGTCTTCAGTCTGAGCTACGGGGGACGCACTCTCCGCTGCCGTGAGTCGCTCTCCGATCTGACCACCGCCGTCGGCATGACGATCTGCGACGATAAGGAACTGACGCATGAGTTCTTGGCAGCAGCCGGCGTTCGTGTCCCGCTGCACCGGCGTTGTGGGACGGAGGAGGAGAACGTCGCATTCCTGAAGCAGCACGGGAGGATCGTGGTAAAGCCGTCGCGTGGTGAGCAGGGCGTCGGCATCTCCGTGGATGTCCGCACCCCCCACGAGCTGGAGGCGGCGCTCGGCCGTGCCGAAACGGCGTGCGAGCGAGTGCTGCTGGAGCAGTACGTCGAGGGTGAGGATCTGCGCATTATCATCATCGACGACGATGTCGTCGCGGCGGCCGTGCGGCGGCCGCCGAGGATTACGGGGACTGGCCGACACACCGTACGGCAGCTGATCGACAAGCAGAGCCGCAGGCGCGCAGCCGCCACGGGGGGAGAGAGCGCCATCCCCGTTGACGACGAGACGGAGCGTTGTGTGCGGCTGGCGGGCCACGCGCTGGATGACGTGCTCCCTCCGGAAGAGACGATCCTCGTGCGCAAGACGGCCAATGTGCACACCGGCGGAACGATTCACGACGTCACTCCCGATCTCCATCCCGCACTTGGGGAGGCTGCCGTCACGGCGGCTCGCGCTCTCCAGATGCCGGTGGTGGGGCTCGATCTGATCGTTCCTGCCGTCGACCAATCGGACTACGTTGTGGTGGAGGCCAACGAGCGACCGGGGCTTGCCAACCATGAGCCCCAGCCGACAGCAGAACGATTCATCGACCTCCTCTTTCCGCAAACGGCAATCCGCTGAAGTGAGGGAGCGTATGGCAGGGAGTGCCCAGCCTGTGATCGGAGGGAGCGACCGGCCCACGATCGACATGAAATACGTTCGGACACTGCTGCTCGAATTGTTGGAGATTCCGAGTCCGACGGGCTACACCGACCAGATCGTCCACCGTGTCGGGGACGAGTTGCGTCAGCTGGGAATCCCGTTCGAGCTGACACGGCGCGGCGCCATTCGGGCCGACCTCGAGGGTGAGTTGCGGTCGCCCGATCGGGCACTCGTGGCGCACCTCGACACCCTCGGCGCGATGGTCAAGGCCCTCAAGTCGAACGGGCGGCTTGCCCTCGCGCCGATCGGCACGTGGTCCAGTCGCTTTGCCGAGGGAGCCCGCGTGAGCGTGTTCACCGATCTCGGATGCCGACGCGGTACCATCCTGCCTCTGAAAGCCTCGGGCCACACCTTCGGGGACGACGTCGACACGCAGCCGATCGGCTGGGACTACATCGAGGTGCGCCTGGACGAAATCGTCCAGAGTGCCGAGGAGCTCGTGACCCTCGGGATCCATGTCGGTGACTTCGTTGCAGTCGATCCGGCGCCGGAGTACCTGCCCGAGTCGGGATTTCTCAACAGTCGGCATCTCGACGACAAGGCCGGCGTTGCCGTCGTGCTCGGCGCGGCCAAGGCGGTCCTCGATGCCGGTCGGCGTTTGCCCATCGATTGTCATTTGATCTTCACGATCAGTGAGGAAGTGGGATCGGGCAGTTCACATACACTCCACGGTGACGTGGCCGAGATGGTGACGATCGACAGTGCCACCCAGGCCCCCGGGCAGAATTCGAGCGAGTTCGGGGTGACGATCGCCGCGATGGATTCTGCAGGTCCCTTCGACTGGCACCTCAACCGCAAGCTGATCGACTTGTGCGACGAGCACCGGATTCGTCATCATCGGGACGTCTTCGTGCACTATCGGAGCGACAGCGCCTCCGCCGTGGAAGCGGGCAACGATCTGCGGACCGCCCTCGTCTGCTTCGGTGTCGATGCGTCGCACGGCTGGGAGCGCACGCACGACGGAGCTCTCCAGGCGCTCGGCGACCTCCTGGTGCTCTACATGCTGAGCGAGCCGACGTTCCTCAGCGACCGCGAGTCGATGACGTCTGTCATCGAGGAGTTTCCGACCCAGCCGATCGAAATGGCGGAGCCCGCCGACGGTGCACTGCCCGAGCACGAGGCCCAGTGACGAGATCCCCCGCAGCCCGAGCCTGATCGGCCAGGCGTCCCCTCAGGGTTGCTCGCGGACCAGCACCACCTTCCCGAGGTTGCGACGCTCGTGCAGATACCGGTGTGCGGCCACGGCCCCGTCTCGGTCGAGTGGAAAGGTCCGGTCCACGATCGGCCGCAGCCTGTGAGTCGCAACGTCTTGGAAGATCTCGGCAAGCGCGGGGGCGAGTGTTGCCCGGTCCTTGTGCTCGAGATGGAGGAGGTGAATGCCGAACACCCCGATGTTCGGCTCGATCAGGGACATGGGATGGAATCGCGGCGTGCGCAGCCAGGCCCACGCCGCGCGCAGCCACTGACGGGACCGACCAGGCATAGCGTCACTTAGGCCGTAGAACACGAGCCGACCGAGGGGTGCGAGGAGCCGACGGCAGGAAGCCGTCGCCGCACCACCGACGGGGTCAAGTGCCAGATCGACGCGGCGGTCGCCGACGAGTCGGCGCACATCGGCCTCCCAACCCCCGCGCGAATCGAAGCAGGCGGTCGCGCCGAGTTCCTCGGTGACGAACGTGCGCTTCTTCACCGTGCCCGCCGTCCCCACGACCCGAAGCCCCCGCTGGACGGCGAGCTGGACGGCCGCGGTGCCAACGCCGCCACCAGCCCCGAGAACGAGGGTGGTCTCGCCGGCGCGCGCGTTGCCGGCCGTGAAGAGTGCCACCCACGCAGTGAGAAACGCCACCGGAACCGCGGCCGCATCGACCGGAGTCAAGCCCTGTGGGTAGCGGAACAGCTGCTGCGCCGGGATCACCACGTCGTGCGCATACCCCCCATGCCGAAGGAGCGCGATCGCCGAGTCCCCCGGCTGCCAGTCGGAGACATCCGCACCGATGCGTACCAGTTCCCCTGCCACCTCGAAGCCGGGGCTGTACGGTCGGGGCGGCACGGTCCCGTAGAGCCCGGCCCGCATGGCGAGATCCCCGAAATTCACCCCTACCGCGCGTACACGGAGGTGCACTTCTCCCGGGGCGGGGTCGGGCAGGGGCACGGACCGCTGCACGAATGCCTCCGGGGGACCGTGTCGCTCGATACGGATGGCGGTCGTCACCGACATGGTGTGTCTCCGACGGGAGGGTGATCGCAAGTTGGAGCGACGGACGAATGGGCGCCAGCGGCGCGCCGATCGACGGGGCGGGCTGCGTCGGAAACCGTCTGGCCGCCGGTGCCGAACCGGCATATGCTTAACACCTTATGACCGGTCCGGGGTTCTCCGTGCTCGATGTGCTCAATCGCTTCAAGCGGGCAGTTGCTGACCGCTATGTGATCGAGCGGGAGATCGGGCGTGGTGGCATGGCGATCGTGTTTCTGGCGCAGGACGTCCGCTATGGTCGCCAGGTCGCCGTGAAGTTGCTGCGCCCCGAGCTGACGGCGTGCCTCGGCGCCGAGCGGTTCCTGCGCGAGATCGAGATCGCCGCTCGGCTGTCGCATCCCAATATCGTGCCAGTGTTCGACTCCGGTCAGGCTGCGGATCTGCTGTACTACGTGATGCCCTTCATCGATGGCGAGTCGCTCAGGGTCCGACTGCACCGGGGAGCGCCGCTCACGCTGGAGGAAGGACTCGGGGTCGTGCGGGACGTCGGTATGGCGCTGCGGCACGCGCACGGGCAGGACGTGATCCACCGGGACATCAAGCCGGAGAACATCCTGCTGACGAACGGTCCGGCAGTCGTCGCAGACTTCGGCATCGCGCGCGCCATCACTGAGGCCGGCGGCGGTGACATCACCGGCTCCGGGTTCCCGATGGGCACCATGGGATACATGAGTCCCGAGCAGGCGGCCGGTAGCCGGTCCCTCGACGCGCGGACGGACGTGTACAGCCTGGGATGCGTCCTCTACGAGATCCTCTGTGGCACCCCGCCTGGCCGATGGCTCACCCACGAAGAGGTTGCGACGGGGCGCCTGCAATGCGCCCACGACGACGAGCGCGAGCGCCTCAGTGCCGCTCCGACCGAGATCGAGGCGATCCTCGTGCGGACACTGGCCCAGGAGCGCGACGAGCGTTTCCAGTCGATTGACGAGCTGCTGGTGGCGCTCGGGACCCCGGCCGCCATTCTGACGCCCCCGGAGCGCCCGCCGGCCCACCGTCCATCACGGGTCCGGATCTCACCTCGCGGCGTACTGGGTGGCGCAGCCGTCCTCATCTCGCTCGTGAGCGCCGCGCTGTTCGTGCGATCCCGCTCCGGACCGGCGCCGGATCCCAACGTGCTCGCCGTCGCACCGTTCGACGTACTTGGAGGAGGACTCGGTCCGTGGCGTGAGGGCCTCGTGGATCTGCTGTCCACGAGCCTGGACGGCGCAGGCCCCATCAGGGCCATCCCTCCATCGGTGACGATCCGTCGGTGGCATGGACGGGCCGAGGACATCGCGGCGGCCGAATTTGGGGAGGACGTCGGTGCAGGGCTCGTCGTGTTCGGTCGTCTCATCAGTGCAGGCGCGGACTCGGTCCGTGCCGCCGTGACGCTCCTCGACGTGATGACGGGAGGGCGGATCGCAGAGATCGAGCTCAGGGAAGAGACGACGCGCATCGACCGGCTCGCCGATTCGATCGCGGTTCGCCTGATGGAGCAGCTGTCCCAACAGCACACGCTGGGCGCCTGGCGGCTCTCCTCGTTGGGCTCGAGCTCGCCGCAGGCGGTACGGCTGTTTCTGCAAGGCGAACAGCACTGGCGTCGCTTCGACCTCGACTCCGCCCGCCAGTACTTCGAGCGCGCGATTGCGATCGACAGCGGGTTCGCCTTGGCGCACAACCATCTCGCCAACTCGCTGGGCTGGGATCTGCGGGAGGTCGGGGACATGGTGCCCGGTATGCTCCGGGCCGGCGAGTTGAATCATGGACTTGCCAGGCGGGAGAGCCTGCTACTGGTGTCCGACTCCATTTGGGGGGCCTTGGGCACGTTTGCGGGGGATCGCGAGGGCTGGGGACTGTCTCGGCGCCATCTGCGCACACTCGAGCTCGCCGCGCGGGAATATCCCCTCGATCCGCAGATCTGGCATCAGCTCGGAGAGGGGCGCTTCCACAACGGTCCCTACGCTGGGGTGCCGTTTTCCGACGCGCTCGCCGCGTTCGAGCGTGCGGTCGAACTGGACTCGACCTTCGTGCCGGCCTACCGCCACCTCGTGCAGCTCTACCTGATGCACGGCGATGTGGAGGCGGCACGAGCGACAGCAGGCCGGTATCTGGCGCTTGCGGATTCCACCTACCACTGGGAGGCGATGCGCGTCACACAGGCACTACTCACGAGCCCACGGCCAGGCAGCGCGGCAGCCATGTCCCTCCTACGCAGCCTGTCCCCGGACGCGTTGTACCAGGTGTGGTATGACGTGAAGTGGTGGCCTGAAGCGGAGGAAACGGCTGTGCGGGTCGCACAGGTGTGGGCGGAGACCCCTGACTCGCTCAGGGGCCAGTTCACGTTGGCGTTCGGATGGGCCTTCCGCGGGCACCTGATGGACGTAGCCGCGATGCAGATCCTCCCGGAGATCCCGGAAATGGTCGCGCAACTGGTGCGACTCGGCGCCCTGACCGCCGACTCGGCGAACGCGATCTTCGACAGGTGGCGCAATGTCAACCAGGGGTATGGCATCCTAGCTGCGCTGCCGTGGTGGCACGAGTCCGGCGACTCGGTGGCGCTGCTCAGCGCGCTTGCTGCCTGGGACAGTGGCACAGCTATCGGGCGCGCGGACCCCGACGCCGTTGCCAGGTACTGGCGTCCGGTGACCGCCGCCTACCTCGATTTGCTTCGCGGCGACACGGCCCGCGCGCTCGTCGCGTTAGACGGACTCCCGAGCTGGCCGTGCCGCACCTGCTACTATCCACACCTCGCCCGAGCGCGCACCTTGGCAGCGCAGGGGCAACTCAGCGAGGCCGCGGTGGCCTACGAGCGGTTGCCGTTCCCACTCGATCTCTCCCCGCTGCCGGACATGGTCGTGGTGGCCCTCGAGCGCGGCCGGCTGTACGAACGTCTCGAGCGCCGGGAAGACGCCGTCGACGCCTACTCGTTCGTCATCGATGCCTGGCGTCAGCCGGACGATGCCTTGCTGCCCATCGTGCAGGAGGCACGCGACGCGCTCGCCCGGCTCGCGGGGGAACCGCGCCGGTGATCCTACCACGGGGTGCGCCGCTGCTTGCTGGCGGATCTCTCCGTCTGTCTTCGACGGTCGGAGCTCAGCCGGGTCGGTTGCGGCTGGTACAGCCGCCGATGGCGGGCCGACCCTCCTCCATCATCCGGTGAGGCCTGGGTAGACCGGCTCGGCAGGTATCAGCCGCCGCGACCCGCAATGTGCGCAGACCGGACGCCTGGTCCGCTGGCGCCAGAGCGAAAAGGCCAGTGGGATCGGTACGGCCCACCATGCCACCTTGAGGAATCCGAACACCCGGCGAACCAGCCAGTCGCCGATCGCGAGCACCGCGTTGCGGGGGGCGTCCCGCGTGTGTGAGTGAACGGCGGCCGCTGGCTCATTGGTCTCCGGCGCGGCAATGCTGAGTCCCGACATCATGGCCGGTGGGGTGCCAGCCGGTGCGCTGGTGAGCGCTTGCCATGCGCCGGCCGATAGGCCGATCACCAACGCCGCAATCCAGAGTGTCGCTTCGGTGCGCAGGCTCGAAGGACGCCGGAGTCGAGGGTGGCTGTCGTCTCCGCAGTCGAGGCAGTGCATCGATTGCACGATCGGCATCTCCAAAGAGGGGACACCTCCATAGTGGGTGCCGCGTCCGAGATGCGCCATGTGTAGCGAGAGTAGCCACCGCGGGACGCGGGGCAACCGAGTCCCCCTGCCGACGGTTCCGCGCCAGAGGCGCCAGGCTCACGGCCCGGGGTCTGCTGATTCCCGCCGCCGATCCGCGATCCACTCCAGCGCGGCGAGCAACGGTGGATCACGCCCTGCGAGCAGCTCCTCCCGGGTAATCGGCACCTGGTGGTCGGGGATCACGCCGCGGCCTTCCAGCGTCTCCCCCGTCGTCGTTATGAACTCACCGAACGCGTGGTACAGCACATCTCGATTCGGCAACCGGTCCATCGAGGCCGGCAACACACCGCCTGCCGTCGTGTCCCCGAAGACTCGCGCCCGACCCGCGGTCTGCATCCCGCCGGCGAAGACCTCCGACGCGCTCCCGGTGAGTCGGTCGGTGAGGATCGCTACGGGGCCAGCGTACGGCGTCACGACCTCCTGCCGGGTACTCACGCGTCGCGGATTCGCCCGGAAGTGCAGCTCGGTGGTACGCGTCCGCATCGTGCCCAGCGAGACTCGGTCGTCGAAGAAGTGCCCGGCAACGCCCATCGTCATTGCACCGACGCCGCCACCGTTGCCACGCAGGTCGACGACGATGCCATCCAGCCGCCGAAAGTCGTCGATCGCCTCGTCGAGCTGACGGACCAACGGAACCATCCAGAAGTTGAACCAGATGATGCCGACCGTCGCGTCGGATTCCGGCACCGTGGCCTGGTCCCGGGTGAACCGCGCGAAGAACGTTGGCATGTTACCCAGCTTGACTGGCTCACCGGGAAACGGCCGCCGTGTCAGAAGGAGCGTGACGGGACGATCCGCGGCATCGAGAAACGCGATCGTACACTCCGAGCCCGGCACGCCCTGCAGGGCACCCTGCAGCCGCGCCCACACGAGGTTAGCGAGGCTCACGCCGGTCTCCGCTCGGCGTGACGCGGTGACGAGGTCGTCGACTCGCTGCTCGCCCACCGCCGTCACGATCCAGCCGGGCTCGACACCGGCCGCGTCGGCCGGCCCTCCCCGGTCTACCCTGGTGACCAACATCGTGTCGTGCACCAGCCGCATGTCGAACCCGAGATCGCCAACCGCATCCGAGACGTCTCCCGCGCGAGGATCCAGCGTGTCGGCGACCTCCTCGGGAATGAGGGCAAAGTGCGACTGTCCCAGACGGCTCAGCATGTCCCGGATGATCCGCCGGAGCTCCCCACGATCGACGACCGTCGCTGCCTTCGGCCTGAGCTCGTCCCGAAGCGCCAGCCAGTCCACTCCGTTGAAGGTGGTGTCGAAGTGGGTCTCGAAGACGATCTGCCAGGCGGCATCGAAGGTCTCCAGGGCGAGAGCGGTATCGGCCGGTTCCTGGGCTGCTGCCGGAAGGGCAATCGCCGTGCAGAGCACGGGCAGCATGAGCGGCCAGATGATGGTACGCATCGCAACTCCTCGTCACGGGTGCAGACTTCACGCCTCGGGCGAGCGGCTCGACTACAATCTCACGTACGGCACTAAGCAGCCGCCAGTCAACGTGCTCGCCGCCCGCTACCTTTCACGCAACCTCCACAGCGAGTCGGCCGCCTGCCCCGGTCCCAGCGTACGATCCTGATCTTCTGGCTGCCGCTTGCGGCCACGTGGCTCATGATGGCGGTCGAGGGGCCCTTCCTCGCTGCGGTGATCGCGCGGGGTACCGACGCCAAGTTCAACCTTGCGGCATACGGGGTCGCGTATTCGTTCGCGCTGCTGGTCGAGGCACCGGTAATCATGCTGATGAGCGCATCGACCGCACTCGTCGAGGATGCTGTCAGCTTTCGGCGGCTCCGGGCGTTCAGCTATCTCCTCTGTCTCGGCACGACCGGGTCGTTGCTCATCGTTCTGATCCCGCCGGTCTTCCGCTTCCTGATGCTCGATGTCATCGCACTTCCGCCCGAGGTGGCGCACCTCGTGTACGTCGCCCTCTGGTTGCTGCTGCCGTGGCCGGGTGCGATCGGGTACCGCCGCTTCTATCAAGGTCTGCTGATACGTGAGGGTCGGACGCGTCTCGTCGCCGTGGGCACGGTGCTGAGGCTGACGTCGATGGCGGGTACCGCGATCGCTCTGTACCTGCTCTCGACGCTGCCAGGGGCATACGTGGCCGCGGCGGCGCTATCGGCGGGTGTCTCCGTCGAGGCGCTCGCCAGCCGGTGGATGGCCCGGCATTCCGTCGCCCGGCTGCGTCGGCGTGGCACGGCAGGGGCGCCAGGTCAGGCGCCACCCACGTACGAGGCGATCGTGCGATTCTACTATCCACTTGCGCTCACGTCGCTGATCGGTCTGGCCGTGCAACCGATGCTCACCTTTTTCATGGGTCGAGCATCTGCCCCGGTCGAGTCCTTGGCGGTGTTCCCGGTCGTCACCGCCCTCACGTTCCTGTTCCGGGCCATGGGCCTGTCGTTCCAGGAGGTTGCCATCGCGCTCATGGGCAAGCGCTTCGAGCACGTCCGGAGTCTCGGCCGATTCGCCCTGACACTCGGCCTGGCATCCTCGACCGGGCTCGCACTCGTCGCTCTCACGCCGCTCGCCGGGTTCTGGTTCGAGACCGTCTCCGGACTGACCCCGGATCTCGCGCGGTTCGCTATCATCCCGACAGTCGTTCTCGCGCCCATCCCGTTTTTCTCCGTCGTGCTCTCGTTTCAGCGCAGCATGCTGGTGACCGTGCAGCGGACGCGCCCCGTCACGTGGGCGACCGTGATCGAGGTGTCGGGCATCGTGGTGCTCTTCCCACTGCTCGGGTGGCAGCTCGGGGTCGTGGGGGTCACGGCAGCGGCCTGCGCGCTCGTGGCGGGCCGTGTCGCCGGGAACGCGTATCTGATGCGTCCCTGCGTGCGCGCGGTACGCGAGGCTCGAGCCGCTGAGGCGCCTGCAGCTC
>Ga0209536_100004258_pt1 | contig 22597 bp, 47 predicted proteins | sample DeeMarSeWOR28_12_FD_187461 | JGI IMG/M metagenome (GOLD analysis project Ga0209536, IMG submission 187461) | Marine sediment microbial communities from White Oak River estuary, North Carolina - WOR-2-8_12 (SPAdes) (version 2) | ecosystem: Environmental > Aquatic > Marine > Intertidal zone >... | reverse complement strand
GACGCATGATATTGTTCCGGAATTTCTTGAAGAATGTACCGTTGTCTTACGAAATCTTCTTAAAGCCGGGAATGAAGTTCTTGTTGTTTCAAAACCTCACTTCAAATGTATCGAAAAGATTTGTGACGAATTCGAGGCTTACAAAGATCAGATTTTATTTCGGTTCACGATAGGTTCTTACCGGGAACACTTACGGGAGTATTGGGAACCCGGAGCGCCTACTTTTCATGAGCGAATGTTGTCGTTAGGACATGCCTACGAACGAGGATTCCAGACAAGCGTTTCTATTGAGCCTATGCTGGATTCTGCGATAATTCATACTGCCGAGTTGGTGCGTTTTGTGAAAGGAATGGTTACGGACACAATATGGCTTGGTAAACTGAACCAGATTGATCAACGGGTTTTAGTTGAAGATGCTCATGACGAAGCCGAGGTTTTAAAGATTAAGAAATGTCAATCTGATGACGAAATAAAATTACTTTATCATCGTTTACAGTGGGTGAAAAAAATACGTTGGAAGGAATCCATAAAAGAAGTCGTCGGCGTTCCGTTAGCAGAAGAGGCGGGTAAAGATGAGTAAATGTTGGCTTCAATGCGAAAAATGTGGTTGGAAGATGAACTATACCCCCGGCGAACCCCTTAATGTGCGGTGTTCTGAATGCAATGCGGAGATGCAACTTCAGGTTAAGGGGCGACTTTACATCGGGGAGGAATAAATGACCGTCGAAACTTTACCCTTACCGAAACCAATTGAAGCGCTAGTTACGCTCGGAATAATTAAGTCCGCGAGCTGGCACGAGAGAAAACCAGAGTATTCGATTGATGTTGGGTTTTCATTATATGGGGGCTGCATGTCCTTTACTCTAAACTCTGTAAAGTACTTTGATTTAATTAATGAAACAGCGCAAAAATGTGGTTGGAGCATTGATCTTGCTGCGGACGGGAGACCTCATGGGGTTAAATGGGATGAAGATGATCCCGGAACGGTGTTTTTTGAAATTGAAAATTAAGAAGAGAGGCTTGATATGGCGATTTTAAAATCTGAAAAATGTCCTAAATGCGGGCATCCTGAAGGGCTTTTTGTTTGTAGTTTTGGCGGGGTCAATTGCGGTAACTGTGGTCAATATATCCGCCCCCTTGATCAAACAGAATGGGAAAAGTGGCGGGAAGCCGTCAAAGAACTGGAAAAAAACAAACCCAAAATTATGGAGGGAGACCCAGAGCTAAACAAGGAATTACAAAAGGCATGGACAGATTGGCAGATTTACGGGGATCGGTTGATTGTTCCTTTTAGAAAAGCCATGAAACAATGCAAGTCAACGGGAAGGTTGACCCGAAAGCACGGGAAATATGAAGTTCTCTGGTGCCGTTATTTTGACGCACAATGTCATTCTGGAATGTGCCGAGCGAGCCGGGAAAAACAAATAGAAGAGGACGAATAAATGGCAGGATCATATCGTCACATCACAAATCCTGATAACACATTTCGTGGGATTGACCTTATTGACAATCTTGGCGATGCCCATGAAGCGTTAGAAGAATGTTATGAAATAATACAGGTTCTTACCGGGGGAGACAAAAGAAAGATATTTGAAGCACATCGTGAGTGCGTTAGAAAATACAATCCTGAATACGCCGAGAAAATGACGGCGGAAGTTTTTTGGGAATAGAAAGGGGTAGAGAAATGAAAGAGTTAAAAAAGAAGTTTGAATCGTTAAAGGTTGAGTTTTTTGTTTTTGACGGGGTCGAAGGATTGGGGGTAAATGCCCGGCTGCTTTGGGAGTTTTTGGGTTCAAAAACCGATTTTTCGACTTGGTTTAAGAAAAGAACGGAGCGTCTGGAACTCGTTGAAGAAAAAGATTTTTTAATTTTCCTCCAAACAGAGGAAAATTCACAAGGCGGGCGAGGGCGTCCCAAAATTGATTACGTTGTGACTCTTAACCAAGCAAAACATTTGGCTCAAATTGAACAGACAGATGTCGGGAGAGATGTTAGGCAATACTTAATTGATTCCGAAACAGAGTTACAGCGAGTTTTGCGTTCAAGGGTTAATCGTGTTGTTTCGTCTTTAGACACTGCCATTCTTGAACAGAGGAAACTTTACGAGCTTTTGAAGGAAGGGTTCAAGAATGTTCGCTACATCAAGGGGAAGCCGTTAACTGCAGAGGAAAAGGCAAAGATTGCGGTTTCTATCTCGGATATGACGGGCTTTCGGATTCCGGGGTTTGCCTCTGCGTTTGTTACGGTGAACGCTTCTGTCTCGCCCTCCGGTTTACTCCAACCATGTGGATCGCTGGCGCTTCCGGAAGGAAAAAGCAAAAAAGTCCGAGAAGACTACTATGTGAACCCGGAGGATTTGGGTAAATGGTTCAAGGCTTTCGTCGATGATCCTCCGCATATTCGGGCTCAGAAAGCGAACAAAGTCCTTGAAAAATATAAGTTACAGCGGAAAGTCGGTGATCGTTGGGAACCGACTGCGCTTGCTACCAAGCATGATCTTTACGTTGCCAAACCATATCAGGCTGAGAACACACACAGTTCCATTCAGTATCTCTGGTGGGCGCGAAAAACAATGCAGTTTCTTGCGAACGCTAAGGGCGTGCCGTATGAAGAGATTGTCTGGAAAGGGATTGAACAGTTACCGCCCCTTATGATTGCAGAAAAAGCTGAATCAAAGCCGAAGGCTGAAAAGGAAACCGCGAAGGCTGAGGTTATCAAATGATACACCTTGTAACTTACTTAAAAAGCGCGAGGTATGAGTTATATACGAAAAATACCGTGATAAGTGAGGTATGGGAGGGAAATCCACTTGTGGCTTTTTACGAATTGAAGAAGCGAATCACAGATAAGAAGGTTGACTGCGTTTTGTTAAATATTCAAAAGATAGACCTTGATTGTTTTGGCGAAGACGAACGCGAGAGCCTTGAGGGAGTTTTGTCTGGAATAGTTAGTTTATAGAAAGCGAGCGATAAGAGGCATGATTAGATTAAGAATGCTGTGGCGTCGGTTTCTTTGTCGAATTTTTGGTTGTTACGGTTATCTTCCGGAGATCAACAAACCTTTTATCTGTCACCGATGTGGCGGACTTTTTTGGAATCTGAAATTATGGCGTCAAAAAGAATAATTAAAAACGGGCGTTATTTCGGTTTTATTCGACCGGGGTATGTTCAGCCGCTAGTTAGGTTTTTTCACTGGTTGCTGGAATGGAAGTACTGGCGACCGTTCAAGAACGTGCGGATTCGTTGTCATTCAAACCTTAACAATCCGTTTTTTTGCATTTCGTTTTGTTCATGGGACGGCGATTATTTTGAATATTTTTCCATTTCGTTATTTGGAAAAGCATTAGAAATTTACCGGGAGTGGTAAATGCCAAAAGGGAAAAAATTATTTAAAAAAGAATGAAAGCCAGATCAAAATTAGTGGGAGTCGGGGAGGTAAACAGACATGGGCGAGCTTACGCCGAAGAACACCTCCGCCGGATTGCAGAAGAAACAACGAACCTTGTCTATGACGAGGAGGAGAAAGCCTTGTTCGGTTTATTTGACATTAACAACATGGATAACGAAACGAGGACAGGGCTTATCGGAATAAAAATGCGTCTCGATAGTTACGCCAACGAAAACCCCATGCGGGACGCCTTCAAGAGGAATTAAAGAAAACAAAACATCATGCAGCTTATTCTTACAAAAGGATAGAAAAATGAAATGTGAAGTGCCAAAAGATCAAGCGCGGTTACGGATAGTGCCGGAAAGTCGCAAAGACAGGCTTTTGCTTACTCGCTGGTGGGAATCCATACAGAATGACAAACCAGTAAAACCGTTCTTTGATTTGGATTTGCATGGCGTAAGATATATTGAAATAGATTTGCCTTTAGTTATCCCCCAAGAAGGGAATCCGTAAGAGAAGGTTAAAGGTTCAATTTTATAGTTCATGTTTCATTAACAAGGGAGGCAGAATATGACGGAAATATCAGTTCAACGAGCATTAACAGAACTAAAGATGCTCGACAAGCGTATTGGCAAGGTCACTCAAGACCTGTGTGCCGTGGGCGTAGTTATTGGGGGGAAAGTTGCGAATATCGGAAGCAACGGTTTTGCTGGCTTGACCGAAAAAGAAGTTGAGAAGGATATTCAGGCGAAATACCAGAAAGCGAAAGATTTAATCGCTTACCGGAACAAGCTGAAATCGGCTGTTGTCGGCTCAAATTCTACGACTGAAATTGACGTCGGGGGCGAAAAGATGACCGTTGCGGAAGCTATCGAACGGAAGAATTCTATCGCTTATGATAAAAACCTCAAAGCGAGAATGGGGGAAATGTTGGGGCATGTTGTTCAGCGGATTGAACAGCATAATGTTCAACTGCGTAATGATGCAAACACACGTTTTCCAGTCACTGAAGACATGAAAGAAGAGCCGGATAAGATCAAGAAAATCGAGGACATGAGGAAATTCTATGTCAACGAGAATGAAGCGAAATTGATTGACCCGCTTGAAGTTGCAAAAGTTCTTGACAAGGAAGATGAACGCATCAATAAGTTTGAAACAGATGTTGATGTTATTTTGTCCGAGTCAAATGCCCGGACAATGATTGAGGTGCTATAAAGAATGAATTGCTGGCGTATTGAAAGGATAGTAAAAAACGGGGCATTAAGACGAAGAATGCAGGTTCGAATCCTGTCGAGCCCGCCAAAACCGGGCTTGTGGCGAAATGGTTTACGCACCGTCCTTTAGAGACGGCTCTTATGAGCGTGGCTGATAACCACTTTTTAAAGCTCATAGCTCAAGGATTAATGTTGAAGGCTGAAAGTTAAGAGATCAAGTTGTTAAAGTTGAGGGCTGAGGGGTCATAGATAACAAAAATCCTAGAGGTACAGAAAAAGGTTTTGCTTCATTATCCATCGTATCGCTGCTAGGCTGATACGTCAGCATTTTTTCTTTTTTACGAGAGAATGAAAACAGATACACATCGTTGTTTTGTTTGCGGGGAGGAACACCTTGAACATGGGTGTTCCGTTTCCTCTGAATATCTTGATTACGGGTATTGCTCGGCAGAATGTTATTACATCAACTGGCTGAGAAATCCCATGAAAGAGACTTTCTTTACGTTTCCTTCCGCTAAAAATTATAAAGAGGCGGAGGAAGTTTACAAGGCTTTAAAGATAACGTGAAAGAGCAATGAAAATTTACAGGCATAAAAAGAATAAAGGGTTGTATCTCATTCGTTTAGTCGTGAATCCCGCGTTCTCGGTTTGTGGGTGCGGTTGGGGTTTTGGTTTCCACGGGTGCAGAGGAAGCTATCAGGCAACCCCTTACAACGGCTGGTATTGCCCGGTTATTTATCACGCAAATTTAAACGATTTTGAGGTCGTGGGGGTAAGGTAGGGTGAGACACCAAATGTACCGGAGAAATCGTTGTAAACAATGCGGTAAAAAGTTTATTTTTGGCAAATGGAATCGTTGGCATCCGTTCTGTTCGCTTATGTGCATGACTTATTTTTACAAATATCGTTTGTGTAAAACTGGCACGATTCGTCGTGTTTCAGGGGGCGGTACTAGTCCCGATGGTGAGGTTGCTTCGGCGGCACTCACTAACCCTGAGTGGGGTTGATCAAGGGTCAGCCCCATGCGTGCGGGGAAGGTTCCAGCAACGTGAGCTTGAAGTGAAGGAGCAGAAAGTCAGCCCCTTGCGTGCGGGGAAGGTTCGTGTAGGTCTTGGTGGATCCGGTGTGTGCGGTTGTCAGCCCCATGCGCGCGGGGAAGGTTCTTTAAAGCCGAGGGATGGTCAAGTCTTCTCGGCGTACGTTCTGTATAAGGATGAAATGAAAGGGGTAGAGAAGATGAAGAGGCAGAAAGAAGTTTTTACGTTCAAAGTTCCTGTTCAAGTTTACGCGGAAACGAAGAAACAAAAAGACGAAGATTGGGAACTTTTACGGCATTATTTTAACCATAACTACAGAGCGGCAAATGACACGGTAAACACGCTTCTTTTGTTTGACGCTCTGAAACAGTCTTTGTTTGGCAGGGTTAGCCTTAACATTTCTGATTTGCTTGAATCCGAGGTTCTTCAAGAAGGGTTAGACCCGAAATTCACCGTGGAAATGTGGCAACATCGAGATAAGAAGAGACGGCTGGATAAGATAAGAAAGATAACGAATAGTGAAATAAAAAATTTAGAAAAAGCCAAAAAGGAAGGGAAAGAATATCAGCCAAAAACACAAGCAGAGATCGAAGCGGAAGTTACCGATAGTGTCTTTTTGAAAAAATTTTCTAATCTCTCGTCGCAAGAAATGGAAGGGTATTTGTCCCTGATTGAATGGATTAAAAGCACTATTTATGCTAATTTAGACGATCTTCGTCGGTTTTCTACGGATGAGAAACAAGTAAAATCTGTTGCGGAAAGGTGGATAAAAGAACAATATCAATTACCGAATAGCGTTGCGAATGTTTTGACTCGGCAAGTTGCGGGGGGATACGAAAGCGATAAATCAAAAACAGCAACCGGGAAGGCAGCGGTTAGAACCTACAGAAAGACATTGCCTGTTCCAATTATAAAAACCTGTTTGTCTATCGAGCCTGATGAATCCGGTGAAGAATTTTTCATTCATTGGTCTGGGCAAAAAGTAGCGAATGGACAAGAGTTTCAGTTTAAAAATGGTAATGTTCTGGCTGGTAATGCTCGAAGAATTATTACCTTCAAAAGTGTGCTTTACAAAGAACGAATGAAGAAAAAAACCGGGAACGAAAAAAGCATAACGAATCGGTTGAAACGAATTTGTTCTGGTGAATATGTTATCGGCAATTGCATGTTGCAACTGAAAGACAAGAAATTGATGCTGATTGTGCCGTATACTCAGGAAGTAGAATATGATGCGGCTCTTGATTATGATCGGTTTATCGGGGTTAATCTTGGGGTTCGGAATCCGCTTTACTTTTATATCGATGGCTTGGATGAACATGGAGTTGTTGGATCCCGGAATCAAATTATGAGAAATCATATCCTATTTCAAAAAAGAAGACGACAATTACAGAAAGATGCAAAATTTGTTCGGGGAGGGCATGGCAGAAAAAGGAAAATGAAGAAAGTTTACGCACTTAAAGATGCGGAAGCCCGAAAGGTAAAACATGCAATTCGGGTTTTTATTTCTTTCTTTGTGGAAGTTGCCCGGAAGAATCAATGCGGAAATATCGTTGTAGAATTTCTTGGTGGGTTCGGTAAAGATACTTTTTTGGAGTCTGAAGAAAGAAAACGGTTTGTTTTACGTTACTGGAACTATTTTCAAATACAACAAACGCTGAAAGATAAACTTCGACAATATGGAATTCGCTTACATTACATTAATCCAGAATACACGAGCCTTTGTTGTTCGGAATGCGGTTATATCGATAAGAGAAATCGACAGCCGGAGGGAAGTGAAACTTTTACTTGTTTGAGATGTGGTTTTGAATGCCATGCTGATTATAACGCTTCGAAAAATATTTCAAAGATGAGGGATTTTTTAACGGAGAAAGAAATGAAACTTTTACAAAAAAGAAGATTGAGAGGAATAAAGTCAATACAAAATCAACATCCGGGCGCAAGAGATTGTGCCACGGGGGGGCGGTACTAGTCCCGATGGTGAGGTTGTTTCGGCGGCACTCACTAATCCAGCGCGGGGTTGATCAAGAGTCAGCCCCATGCGTGCGGGGAAGGTTCCGAAGAGTCTGACCTTGCTTCTTATATACATAGGTCAGCCCCATGCGTGCGGGGAAGGTTCTGGAATGTGTTGTTACCAGCGAAAACTTTTCTTGACAAAAAATGAAAAAAGTATTATCTTATCCCAAGCCGAAAGGGGGTGTACTAGCAATGCCAGAGACAACGCAACATATCATTGACGTTCCTAACGAATCAAAAGAGGTCGTGGATTTCCTACATGATCTCGTTGAAGACATCAGAGCGGGCAAGACTGTAGCACAAATCACCACGGAAAATCTGCCCAATTTGATCAAGGCTATTGAAGGCTATGATCAGCTCGCGGATGAAATTAAAGGCGAGTACATGAGCGAAGTTCTTGCGTATCTTGCTGACCGCATGGGCGACGTTTTTGGAAAATAAAACGTTTTGATCTGGCGCTACCGATAACCTTGCCGTGTCCTTATCAACGGGCAAGTGAGGGTTATGTTGTCCCGATGACTATCAGCATCAGCGGGATAAGGCGCTTAGGTTGATTGAGTTGCGACAAACAGGGAGATAGCTACCTTGTTTTTCGTGGCAAACGAACCCAGAGGGGATAAAGCAACATAGCGTGTCAGATCATTTTTTGTTTTGTCGGAACGGGGGGCTTATTCGGTTTTAATTGCCGGGTCAATCTCAGGTAGGATTAAACCCCGTTCCACTTTTGTTCTTTGAAAGTTAAATATGGGGGTGACTTAGGATCGATTGGCGGTTTTGAGGTCAAAGGTCGCATGTCGGAGAAGCTGCTCAGGCTCCGTTATCAAGGTAGCACGCTACTAAGCGTCGAAAGAGAAGTACCAGTTCTTAAAGCGGCTTAACCCGTTTTACGTTCACTTCCTGATCGCCGGGATAGGGAATGTTGAACGCCATTATCTCGGATAGTGTGTGAGCCACGGCACTTACATTACGAACCAAAGAGCCGTATATGAAATGGCTCAGGATAATGCCTGACCCGGTTTGCTGTTTCACGTTACGAATCAGATAAACATGTAGACGCCTGAGACTGAAACGTGCAAGACGAGGGCTGCGAAGCCCTCCACCTCCACCAGACTATTGACAAGCGCCTCCACTTGTTGTATGTTGTTCTTAACGGAGGTGTTTTTTATGAGCTTTATTAAAGTTGAATGTGCTTTTTGTGGGCGAGTTGTTGACAAACCATCAGGCGAAGTTCGGCGTAACGCGAAGTTAGAGCGTAGCAATTTTTGCAATCTTTCTTGTGCAGCAAAATGGAGTAACGCTTCCAGAAAGAAAAAAGAGATTGTTCTTGCTTGCCCTGTCTGTGATAAACCTTTTGTTACTACGACGAAAAAAAGGGCTAAAAAATTTTGTAGTCGGGGGTGTGCTAGTCGGGGCTCTGTTACAAAATATCGTAGGGAAAAAGCGAGAGAAACAGGTTTAGCAAACAAAGAAAATTTGTCTGTTTCTGGGGGTTTAAAAACGAGAGAGGCTTGGAAATACGCCTTATTAAAAAAAGTTTTAAAGAACAGACCGCATGAGTTTGAGTTTCCTTTAGAAAATCGAGTGTTTGACTTAGCGTTGCTTGACACAAAGGTTTTGGTCGAATTTGACGGTCCGTACCATAGCATAAAAGAAATACAAGAAGATGATCGCAAAAAAGATCAAATTGCTGAAAAATATGGCTTTCTTGTGATTAGAAGACGAGTTGATCAGGCGGTTGTTATTTTACCAGAAACATTAAATGGATTATGAAGATTAAAGAGTATATAGAGCGGTGTCATAAGAACGCTAGAGAACATGGATTTTGGGACGATGTTCCTCTTTGTGATAGCGAAAAAATATCAGAAATGAAGCATTACTATAACTCAAAGCTCATGTTGATTGTCTCGGAACTAGGCGAGGCGTGTGAAGCATTGCGGGAGGAAAGATTCGGCGTTCAACAAAAGGATACGTTTGAAGATGAGATCGCCGACGTGTTTATCCGGCTGTTTGATCTCTGCGGCGGATTTAAAATTGATCTTGAAAAACAACTTGAACGGAAGATGAAATTTAATGAAAAGCGTCCTTATAAACATAAGAAAAACTTTTAACAATGTTGAAAATTGGTTTTTCCGGCGATACGCAAAATGGAAATTTCCTATGCTTGACTTTTCGTTAACAGAAGCCGACATTATAAGAACAAAAGAATTGATCAAACAAGGAATTATAAAAGAAGATGAAAACATTAACTTTTAATAAAGGGGTCGATTATGGAGGGCACAGTGCAAGAAATTTTATTACAACTTCGAGAAAAAGGAGCCAAAGATTTGCCATCTAAGCCTTATTCTGAAGTCAGGAAGGAACTATCAAAGAAAAAAGATTTTTTCGGGGCGAAAGAGGCTTTAAGGATTTGTGAAAACAAAGAGGGGATGTCGCCGGGGTTGTCCATCAAAGAGCAATTAGACGCCGCAGCAGAAGAAAAAAGGGGACGGGGCTTTATGATTTATTTTTTGAACAAAGAAAAACAATTAGAATCATGCCCTGTGTTTATAAAGGATTGACAAAAATTAAAACAGTTTAACAAGGGGGTTGTCGTGGTTTGGGAAAGAACAGACCGAACCTTTCTCACCCCGCCATTTCTGGTGAGAATTTGAATGTGCGGGGGTACTCGAATTAGGCACAGAGAACACGTTTAGACCGTGTATGCTAGGGGTTCGACTCCCCTCCCCCGTACCATAAGGGGGAGTAGCGTAGTCTGGCTCACGCGCTTGATTTGGGATCAAGATCACGCAGGTTCAAATCCTGTCTCTCCCATGTTAAAAGAGAAAGATTAAAAATGGAACACGCAGGACATTATTCAGAACGAATACATCGTCAGCGAGACGAACAACTTGACGCCCTGATTCGAGAGCTACATGAAGATGGAGAATGCGGGGGCGTTGACGACGGTTGCTATATTTGTTGCAAGAAAGCAGTTTTGAAGGACATAAAGAAAATTGTCCGTGAAGAGGTAGAAAAAGCGGATAGTTCAGAAGATTAATCTTTAACCGTTACGAAAGGTGGTGGTTTCTTATGGACTCGGATTCAAGCAGTGGCTTTTTTAGTCGGGGACTTAGCTCAATGGTAGAGCCTTGCACTGAAGATGCAATAGTCACGGTCCGATTCCGTGAGTCCCCATGTTTTGTAACGGAGGGTTCGCCTAATCTGGTATGGCAACGGATTGCTAATCCGTCGGTGAATTAAGTAGCCGTAGTGGTTCAAATCCACTACCCTCCGCCAAAATTGGCAACGTGGGCGAGTGGTAAGTCGGCGGATTGCAACCCCGTAGGTCGAAGGTTCGATTCCTTCCGTTGCCTTGTCAGGAGGGGTGGACAGTATGGGGTCAAGCGGTCTTGAAAACCGTCGGGTGTGAAAGCCTTGCAGGTTCGAATCCTGTCCCCTCCGCCAGCATTTATAAGGTTATGAGAGATTTTATTTTGAAAAGATACGAGAAACTTTTTCGCGAGATGAAAAAGAAGGCGTTGGAAATCGTCGAGGAGGGGAGTGTTTTCCCGGAGGAATGCAAGTGGTTGAGGGATGAAGTTCTTTCCGGTTCAGAACGTGGCAAGGAATTTATTGAACTACTCGCTATGGTTGCTGTGTATGATCAAGTGCATTTTGACGGTAAACTTAGGGGGCTTGAATTTTGCTCTGACGGAAAGACAGTATGCACGAAAGAACTTTTGATATAAAACATGGATTGATAGCAATAAAGCCAAGAGAAGAGGGTTATGATGTCTTTCATTTTGTTGGGTTTGACAGAGAGCCGACTGTAGAAGACCGGGAAAGGATGAGAGATGAATTGTGGGCTGATGAGGACTTTGGCGTGAAAGACATTGTTGATCTTGACGAGCTTTTAATTATTCAAGCCCCTGAAGAGATTGTTAGTGCTTTTAGGGATTTAGCGATTGATGACGGGGTTATCTAGGGGAAGAAAGGGTGATCTATCATGGAAAGCGACAAACCTGTGAAGAAATTGAGGGGCGTTAGTTCAATGGTAGAACACATGGCTTTTAACCATGCTACAAAGGTCCGATTCCTTTACGCCCCATGAGATTTATAGGAGTAAAATGCGTTCATCTGAAATTAAAGATAGAGCATTGAGATTGGCGGAAGATGTTATTGAATTTGGCGAGAAAGTTGTTCTGGACTGTTGTGACGAAGAAGGAAATACTTTAGAGGGAAGTTCCGTTTCTAAGTCATTGGCGAAATTGAAGAAAAGCCGGGAAAACATAAAAGAATGAATTTCACAGAATCGGAAGATAAAATGAAGAAACCGAAGAAACCAGAACCTCCTCCACCAAGATATGAGCGAGACATGTCCGGGGAGTGTTTAGGGATTTTGTTTTTAAGTGCAATATTTTTAACGATATTACTGATTTATTTAAAAGGGTGAAAAGTGAATTTCATCGAAGCAGTGAGAAGTGAAAGACCGTTCCGAAGAAAAGAGATGCATAAGTGGTTTATGTATGGGGGCGGGGAAATCATTGATGTGATAGATGGTTCAAGATTGGATACGTCGAGTGTGGAGACTTTGGATTCACTGTTTTTCTGTGATGATTGGGAATTGATGCCGGGGGAAGATTTACTACAATTTATCATGGCGAACAAGAGAAAGAGGTGAGGGTATGGACGTTGACTATGAGTATTTGAGCAACATTACGGCAAGGTGTCCGAGTTGGCTGATGGAGCGGGGCTGTAAACTCCGTACCCTTTTGGGAAACGACGCTGGTTCAAATCCAGCCCTTGCCAATGAAAAGAGAGAAATTTGAATGAATTAAGGTGCCATACTTGCGGTCATAAATGGCATTCGATTTGCGAGTGGGGTCTTTGTTCTGTTTGTGGCGGCGGCGTTGTGTCTGTCGTAAAAGTTGTTTTTCCTTTTACTCCGTCGGAGACGTATTTGAAAGGGCGTGATCATTATGGAAGCTGATTTACCCGGATTGATTAGTTTATGCGAGAGTGACGAAATTGGCTCACGTACTGGACTTAAAATTCAGGTTCTACGGGTTCGAATCCCGTCTCTCGCAAGAGTGGGAGTGGTGCAACAGGCAGACACGGCAGGCTCAAACCCTGTGGGGGCTTCCCCCGGTTGCGGGTTCAATTCCCGCCGGGAGTAAGAAATGAATCCGTTCAATCAAGGGGATTATACATGGCAAGTGGAGCAAAAGTTGAGTCGTCTTGCGGAACTGATTAAAAATTTAGTGAAGCGTTTTGAAGAAACAAAAGACCCGTATAAGGAGCAAAAATGCCCGACGTGTTTTAAGCGGATTATTGATGATTTCCCGAACCGTGGGCATCTTGAAACGTGTCCACTTTATGAACTGATTAAATTTTGTGAGTATTTAGAGTAATGAGCGATAAACGACAGAGCTTAAAGATTTCAGGGGGCAGTACCAGTCCTGATGGTGAGGTCGAAAGGCACTCACTAATCCCGTGTTATGGGAATGGTTCGATGGGAGTGTAGTGAAGCGGTCTAACACATCCGGCTGTCGCCCGGAAGATTCGGGGGTTCGAATCCCCTCACTCCCGCTAAGGAGAGCTTGATGCTTAGAGAAATGTTTTTGATGGGAGGTTTCCGATGACGATCTAACCTCATCATGAAGGGAGGTGGAAGTCATCGGCGAACCTATCCCTCAGCAGAAAAAGAAAGCCCGGAAGGGCGGGAAGAAAAACCGCAAACATGGACGGTGTAAGAAGAAACCGTGTAAGTTGCGGTATAAAGCTGAACGTCGCTGGGAAAAGAACAAAAGACGTCGAGCCCAACGACGGGCGAATAAGTTCGGTCATTCCGTCAGGATTAAAGTGGGTGACGTTTTGATTGAAGTAAAACCGAGTGTTTAGCGGGGGCGTTTTTGCCCCCCCTTTTCTTAACAATGGGGAGTAAAATGGAAGAATTATTAAAGGACGAGAATATTTTTGTTTTTATTATTGCGGATGGAAATCGCATTTGTACAGAAGTAATAGAAAAAGACGGGGAGAAGATTTGGAAACTGCCGACGGTTATGGGTCTTAGGCAATCAAAAAACGGGTCTATCCCGTTTCCTCAGCCTTTACTGGTGTTTATGGAGGAAGATTGGATCCCGCAGCCCGCTGATCATTTTCTCATGACTCCGCCGAAAAAGCCAACAAACATTGTTTTACAAACTTATAAAACGTTTCGTGCGTTTAAAGCGGGTCTTACTGTTCCGCCAGACGCCGGAAGAATTATAACAGACGTTAAAGGAGGTGGTGGTAAACGTGGCAGATAAGAAAACAGGCAAGAAAGCTGAAACAAAGCCCGTAAAGGGTCAGACTGCCAAGCGCCCGATGTGGTACATCAAGGATTATGAAATTGTTATGGCGAAGACTGATCGGGAATTGGTTCGCTTGGTTAGGGACTTAATGCAGACAAATCCCTGCTGGCAGCCGTGCCGGAGTGGGTTAGCCCGGACAAGCGAAGGCTTTTTTCAGACAATGCTTTTAATGTCAGACAAGACTCCGTAAATTATTGGGGGACGGCTTGCGACTCTTCCGATAATTCCCTCCTGTTAAAAAAGTTGCGTCTTTTTTGTCTTGGTTGGAATACCCCTTTCGGATTTTTGTGTTCAAAAGTTGCTTTCCGTTCCCCTTTTTTCGAGGTGTAAAATGGAAATACGAAAGAAAAAATTGACGTTGTACGATATTCAATTTGCCACGGGACAGAGTAATCAGATGGCTGAGAAAACCCAACGCCGGGCTGAGGATTACCGGGCAGACGACAAGAAAAAGGAACGTCTGGAAAAATGCGAATGCCGGACGTGCTTTTACATTAATAATTATCGAATTGGAGGGGCGGCTATGACGACTGCATGGTGTCGGATATGTGGGGCGGAAATGGGTTTTGGGTCAACATCCGTGGACGATCTTTGTCTTGAATGCGCTAAGGAGCATCGCCTTTGTAAAGTGTGTTCTGCGTCTATTGACGGGAAGAAACGGAGGAAGTTTCCTGTGGGGGATGTGTCGTGAAACGAATTCTGGTCGTGAGTTTATTTTTGGTCGTGGCGGCTTCGGTTTTTGCCCAGATATATAGCATTACCGGGAGTTGTGTAACTTATAACTGCAAGATATGTGACGCAAGAATTATGAAATATGTTGAGCTTGATTGTGATGACGGTTTTTCTGGTTTTAGCTCTCCGTGGTGTCCTGAAGTAGACCCTGATACCGAAGAATTGACACATAAGGATGCCCACACGTTACAATCAAGGGCGGTTTTACTTTGCGGTGATTGTTTTGCTAAATACCGGGAGGAGTTTGAGCAAGTAATCGCTTCATGGCTTACGGAAAAGCAAAATGAAAATCATGAGTTGAGGAAAAAGAATGATCTGGAGAATAAGGTTTTTAAAAGAAAACAGCTAAAGAAGAAAATGAATGAGTTGAAGGAAGAGTATAGGAAATATGAGTGAAAAAACAATAAACGGGGATGGGAAGTTTCATTTGTTCATTTACCCGGAGGATTGTGGGGAAGCCCCCTTGCCCCAAAAGCAGTTTATCGGGATTTTACAAAACGTGAGCGAATCTTTTGCGAATGACGTTTGTGGCGCTATCGAGGGCGTTCGGGATGTTTTTTGTGTTTACGAGAGGCTCAAGGGATCGTAAAAATTTTGTTTTTTCCCTTGACATTTCTTGAAAAAAGTGTTATATTGTAAGTGGACACAGAAAAAGAAAGGGGGCTCGCAATGTCAGCTTTAAAAGAGTTAAAGCTAAAAAATTTAAAATCAAAATGCGATGAAAACCATAGAAAGGTGATGGACGACTTTGAAAGCCATTTTCAAGCCTATTCTGAGTTGTACCCGCCATTTGAAGATGTTGATGTTTCAAAACTCGTTGTGGATATGGGATTAGCAATTCAGTATATCGCAAATTTGCAGGTTGTTGTTAGCGAACAACAAAAACAAATATGTTTGTTAAAAAAAGTATTAGTTCAAAATGGTTTAGGAGGGAGAAGGATCCGAAACAAAAAAAAGCGGGAGTCGTAGCTTCTGCTTCCCTTTAATGTTGCCGTCGGCGGTCGCAAGCCCGCGTGAAAAAAACAGAGCGAAGAAAGAACACAAAACAAAACGAAAGGGGGTCATTGAAATGAACAAGGCTGAAGAAAGAGCCACAAAGAAGTTTTATGAACCTTGTGCTGAGGACGGTCGTTCAAAATACTGTTGTATCTTTTGTGGCAAAACGCTTGTCAGGTACGACATCGGTCGCAAAAACCGAAAACAGAAAGAAAAAATGGAATCTCATATTTATAAGAAACATGGGGATTCCGAACGGTTTCGCCTTCGGGTTGTCGAGGTTGAGCATGCCCTTGAAAGGGAAGAAGCGGAATATCGGCGAGTTTACGAGAGGAGCGTTGCTCGCCACAATCGCAAGGTTAAGGAAAAAATTGCTCGCATGCGAAAAAGAGAAAACATTGACGAGTTTTCAGCCCTTGAAGTCACACTGCTTCGGGGGGATGTTTTCAGCTTGGCTGTTGTTTTAGTTAAATCGTGGGGAGAGGACAGAATGGGTACTCCCGCTTACGCTTATGTTTCAACAATGAAAGACGACGTCGGAAATAGGATCCCTCATCGCATGATTACGAGCATGTATGCCGGGGGGTTAACCGGGAACGGGACTCACGCGGGGGATATACTGGACTATGACCCGGCGACAGGAAGGTTTGCAGACAGATATACGTTTTCTTGCTTTGTATAGGGACTTTATTACTCACCAAGAGAGGGGGCTTTAAAAATGCCGAAGAATTTGATTTCTAAAACAGCTTTCGTTAAAGATGTTCTTATTGCCGAAACAGGCGGGCATTGTTACGTTGACGGTGTTTTGCTTGACGACGGGACGGTACTCGGAATCAGCGACGATTGTATCTGTCTTTACGCTGACCGGGAAGCCTTTGACAACATGGGCGACGGCGAAGTTGAGCCGTTAAGGATTATTGACCGACCTTGTGAAACTTTTTAGTCTTGGATTCACAAGAGAAACAAAAAATCTGAAAGGGACGAAAAAATGGCTAAAGCAAAAGAAAACACAAAAACGGTAACGAAACATATTTGTACCGACCATCTCAAAAGAACCGGGCGTTGGGGGCTGTTTGATACCTGCGCTTGGGTTGAACAGGAATGTTCCGTTTGCGGTAAGAAGGGCGTTGAAGCGTTTGATGCCTGTGCCTTTGAGTTTTACGGAGACGATACCTTCTTTGATGTTCCCATTGAAGAAATTTTCGCGAGGACGGAAAAGCGGGGGTCATAGCCCCCGTTTCTTTAATGCTACCGACGCCAGTCGCAAGTCTGGGTGAAAAAAGCAGAGCGGAGAAAGAACACAAAATAAAAAGAAAGGGGGCTTGCTATGAAGGCGAACAAAGCCAAAAACACAAATAAACTTTGTTGTAAGAAATGCCAGATTAAGTTTGATATTTCGGAGGTCACTCGTAACTGGTGGATAGGTGATTACCTTTGTCCACGTTGTTGTTCAACCTTAGTCAAAGAAGGGGCTTTAAAAATGCCGAGAAAAAAAGAGTGTGATTGCGGGGAGAAAGCCACGAATTGTGTTGAACTGAAAAGCTGTTTTGACGGGAGTTTGGAGAAAGTTTATCTGTGTGATGATTGTGGGGTTGGTTTTGATTTACCTCATGATTCTGATTTCTTTATTCACCGAAATTACGATTTGTTTTAATTATGGGTGTCCATGCCCTATGAAGCGGAGAAAGTCGCAAATTTGCTTAAAATTTAGCCAAGAAAGGGGGTTCCTGTTTCAAACCTTCAACTTCTGCTCAAGTAGATTTGAGTAGGATTTAAGGAACGGTTCTGATCTAATGAAACGTTACAAAAACTACCGAGCAAATCGGGCTCTACGGAGCAAGCTGGAAAAAGAAGGTTTTTCAAAGATCAAGATTGTTAACGGCGAAGTTGTTTCCAACATTTCGCCAGAGAAGCCGAAAAAAGCCGAAGAGCCGAAAAAAACGGAAAAGCCGAAGAAAAGCCCGGCAACTAAGAAAAGGAGTGGTCGCAAAAATGTTAGAAAAACTGAAAAGGCTTCATGAGGTAAAGGGCGAAATAGAAATCCTGAAACGTGAATATGACATTTTACGAAAAGCGTTGCTTGATGAAGGATTCCCCCCGACTCCGATTAATGAGGAGTTTGAGGGTTACGTTCAAAGTTCAGTTCGCGACGGGATAGCAAACGCCCGAAAATTCTTTGACGCCTTGACGCCAGAAGAAAAGGAATGTTTTCCGGACATGGTAAAAGTAACGGTGAAAGAGGCGAAAGAAATTTTAGGGAAAAGACGTTTCAAAGAACTTGCGGATGAGCCCACGGAGTTTCAGGCGATTAAATTTCGGAAAATCCGTTAGTCCTTTCCCATGCCTTCCTTCGTTTTAAGCGGGGGAAGGCTTTTTTGTAGGAGGACTTTATGCTGTTGTTGACTTGTTACAGTTGCGGTGTCGTCGTTGATGGAAATGCTCTCCCAACAAAAGAAAGCTGGGAGGGGAGGTGTTGCAAGTGCCCGGTGTGCGGAATGTGTGTCTTGTTTAACGGTGAAGAGTCAAAGAGTGCTACTCGCTGGGAGGAGATTGAGGACTTGTCATGACTACTTTAAACTATGAGGAATTGAAGGCGAGGGAGTTTCTTCGGTTATTTAGCGAGTACTATGAAAAGCATCCGGAGAAATTTCCTTTGTTTGATAAATGGGGGATCCCGATTCCGAATTGCGCGGGCTGGTACTCTATGCAACCGTTAGTAGAATGGTTGAAACATAAGGCACGAAAGGAATCCGTAAAAGAAAATTTAAAAAAGGAGGCTTAACATGGCAGCTTTTAGCGATGACGATGCTTGTGGAACAATAACAAAGGATTTTGATAGATGCCCGTACTGTAAATCTGTTTTCGTGGCTCGCGTTTCTCCGAAAGGGACTCAGACAGGGAATTTCTATCATTGTTCTAATTGCAAAAAACCTTATAGGGAAGAACGAGGTTCAGGAAGTGCCGAGTCTGGTGAATAAAATAAGCCGTCTTGCGTATAAGATCGGGAGGAAATCGCGTGATTGGCGGGCTGTTGAGAAGTCAATTCAAACCGTTTCTTTCATGCCATTGCTGAAGCGTTGGTTTAACAAATGGCTAGGGAGGCACTTTGTTTCTAAAATTTATCGGGGGAGGAAATGATGCTAATTGAGCAAGGAATGGTTGTCCGTTATGTTGCGGGGAAAGCAAAGGGTTTGATGACGGTTTCTCAAGTTTTTCAGATGCATGACAAGACGTATTACTCTTGTTTTTGGTGGGAGGGAAAGCGTTATCAGGAAAGAGCATTTACTGAAAAAGAACTTGAAATTGTCAATATGGAATTCTTCAAGAAATGGGCTTTAATCGAGGTTCAAAAAATGTTGATCAAGGGCTGGGAAGAGCAAATTAAATCCGTGCCTTCCTTTTGTGGTGTTGTCGAGAAAGTTGTGAACGGGAGGAAAGAATGAGATTATCGGATGAGACTATTCAGTTTATCTGTGACGTTGCGGAACCTGCGGGTAAGCAAAGTTTCTTAGTGTCGGTTACAGAGCCTTCTTTTTATTGCAATGAGTTACAGAAATGGTTTTCTGATCTGGAAAAGGCTTTATGCAAAAAAGGCACGGCTTGCTTTGCGGATATGAAAGAAGATTTTTGTGGGTTACAGGGGGTTATGGTTATTCAAGAATCTATTACGGGGGATAGTGGCTTGTTTCGGGAGTTCATTTTTTCTGTTGACGATGTCTCAGATTCGCTCTTAGCCACGAAGTTATTTCGGCGGATGAAGCCTGTCTTTTATATTGAACCGCTTGTTTTTGAACACGAGCGCCGAGATGAGAACGGGAGAAAACATAAGTTTGAGGTGAAAGTTCCCGGTAGACGCCACTTTGTTTTTGAAAAGATTACTTAATTGTGGCGTGCCGTTTTTAGAATCCGGATAAGAAGTTTTCTAAAAATGGCTTTTTGAGGGAGGAGAGGATTATGCGAAACAAGGACTTTAAAATACAGTTCAAGGATATCCCCCAGATGACCATCGCAAGATATTCCGTTGATGTTTTTTGGGATATGGTTCCTGAATGGGTCAAAGAACATAAAATTGATATGAATCCTGATTTCCAGCGTGGTTATGTCTGGTCTGATCAACAGAAAGTTCAGTACGTTGAATGGATTATGCGCGGGGGTAGGACAGGCAAAGATATTTATTTTAACCATCCGGGCTGGATGGGTTCTTTTGAGGGTCAAATGGTCGTCGTTGACGGCAAACAACGTTTAAACGCCGTTTTAGAGTTTATGGATAACCGCTTTAAGGCGTATGGGTTCTTTTTCAAAGAGTTTGACCGTCTGGATATCTTAATTTGCGCCTTTAAGTTTCACGTTGCCGATTTGAAGACAAGAAAGGAAGTTCTGCAGTGGTACTTAGATATGAATACCGGGGGGACGATACATACTGACGATGAGATTGAAAAGGTGAAAGAGTTGATTCGGCTGGAATCCGTAAGGAAAGACTAAAGGAGTAAGCGAAATGGATAGTTCGCTTGAACAAGAATACGTGAAACAATCCGGGAGGTCGGTTTTTATTTCGTGCCATAATTGCACCCGTGGCGACTATTACAGCGGTTTTTATGTTGAATGGCTTGAAGATGAAATAAATGATTTGAGGGAGCTTATCGAGGAATTAAGGAAATCATGATTGAACGAGCTATATTCGGCAAGAACAAGAGAAAAGACGGAGTAACCCCGGCTGTCGTTTTGATCAATCCTAAATATGATCATAATGTGGGGGCAGCACTGAGGGCGTGTTCGTGCTTTGACATAAAACAACTATGGTTTACCGGGGACAGAGTTCCTTTAGAGGTCAACGGAAAGGGGCGACGGCTACCGCGGGAAGAGAGAATGAAAGGATATAAAGATGTTGAGTTACGCAATTTTGATTACGTGTTTGATGAGTTTGAGAAAGATGTTGTGCCAGTCGCGGTGGAAGTTCGGGAACATGCGGAAGATTTGGTTGACTTTGAACACCCGGAGAAAGCCCTGTACGTGTTCGGTCCAGAAGACGGATCGCTTTCGAAGGTAGAGTTGATGCATTGTTATCGTTTTGTCGTGATTCCGACGAAACATTGTGTCAATTTATCCGCTGCCGTTTATCTGGTGTTGTATGACCGTTTATGCAAACAACGAATAAGAATGGGGGTTTACTAATGTTCGCTGATCTAAATCCAAAGTGGCTGAATGTTGTCTGGGTTGCTCAAAGGATTACCTATGAAGCCTTTGAAAGACGCTCTTACATTCCACTAACGCCTACGTCACAGGATTGTAAAGAGATGAGGGTTCTTCTGGAAAGTAGTAATCTAACACAACAATTTTCGTCTCTTGTTCGGTCCTTTCAGATTCTTTTTGATGAGACTTTGTGGCTTCCGACTGACCCGGACTTATATGGGAACATCATGGAAGTGCAAATTCAGCCGTCTGGCTATGTCGAACTTTTTGTGTTTAGGGTAGATTTTCGACGCCCGATCACCGAATCTGTTACGTCGTACCAGTTCGGTCGTTTTGTTGAACTGAAACTTTTTAACCCAGATTTCAAAGTAACGGATTCCAGTTACCTTGACGTGCTTGGCGGGGTTGACTTCTGGAAGAAAAAGAAAAAACACGATGAAAAAACATAAGATTCTTTTTATGTATCTCTGGATGTGTTTCTTGTACGTTTCGGTATGGGTTGTTGAATGGCGTGCGGGACTGCTTATGTCGTTGTTTGTTCTTGTTGATAGTTACCGCGTTGTGTTTAGCCGGGCGCTTTCAAGAAGTAGAATGGCTTTTTTATCAAGAAGGGAGGCTGAGGTGAAACGGGCTGAGATTTGCAAAATAGTCAGTGAAATGCTTGATAATCCTGACGATTGCGGGATTGTCGAAACGGGGAAAGCCTACAATGCTTTAGAGAAGCTCGTGAGCGATGCGTATGAACGGGGTTATTTTGAGGCATGTATCGAGAATGATGTCTTGATAACCCCTGAAATGGAAGAAATGATCAAGGAGAGGGTTGCGAACAGTTACCTTAAAACTTAAAGAAAGATAAAAATATCTACAAAAATTTGACAAGATTAATTTAATGTGTTATATTAAGGAGAGAACATTATGAAAGGAAAAAGATTAATGGTGAAACGAGTAACAAAGACAGAATTTGAAACAGATGATGGTAGGGTATTTGAGCATCCTATTGAATTGGATGAGGAAATTTCTGTTGAGGAATTTCAGGGGATACTTGATTATTGGTCACAGATTTTTAAGGAGCAGGGAATTGAATAGGAATGTTTTATATCATGGTGATTGTTTAGAAATAATGAAGTCTTTTCCTGATAACAGCATTGATATGATTATTACTGATCCTCCTTATTCAAAGAATTATAATTGGGTATGGGAGTTTTTGTCTATTGAGGGGTATCGTGTTTTGAAAGATAATGCTCATTTAATTTCTTTATTAGGTCATAATCAATTACCTATTGCTATTGAATTTTTGTCTAAAACTTTAAGATATTGGTGGATTTGTGGTTTGGAGAATAATAGGTCTAATAAGTTGTTTGGTAAAAATGTTATTATAAAATTTAAACCTGCTATATGGTTTATTAAAGGAAAGAGGTTGCGGGAGAATGATGGTTATTTTCCATTTGATTTTATAAAAGTAGAGAAAGATGAATTTAAAGAAAGTAAAAAGAAGCATAGGTGGGGTCAACCTGTTACGTTTTTTGAGAACTTTATTAAACATTGTACTACAAGTGAATCATTAATTTTGGATATGTTTGCTGGTTCGGGAACAACGGGTGTTGCTTGTAGAAACTTTAATCGTGATTTCATTCTTATTGAGAAAGAAGAAAAGTATTGTCAAATAATAAGTGACAGGTTGGGAATAGAAATAAAT
>Ga0209536_100004257_pt1 | contig 22600 bp, 24 predicted proteins | sample DeeMarSeWOR28_12_FD_187461 | JGI IMG/M metagenome (GOLD analysis project Ga0209536, IMG submission 187461) | Marine sediment microbial communities from White Oak River estuary, North Carolina - WOR-2-8_12 (SPAdes) (version 2) | ecosystem: Environmental > Aquatic > Marine > Intertidal zone >... | reverse complement strand
ACACGTCAATATCATCGTAATCCAGGGTTGGGGCAGCGGCGGGCAGGTAGCCGGTCCGGTCAAACTCGGCCATCAGTGCCTTGGCTTTTAGCTTGGCCAGCTCGACATTCGGCTGGTCAAAGGGATTAATCTTGAGGACAGCCCCGGCCGCGGCCGTGGCCATCTCCCAGCGAAAGAACTCCTGGCCCAGATCCTCCAACTCATCCAGTTGGATGGTGATGACCGGATGTCCGGCGGCAATTTCCTGCAAAAGGACAGTGGCCCCACTAACCGGATAGGCCACTCTTCCCTGGCGGCGGGTGGCTGCAACCATCGCCGGTTGCAGGCTGCCTTTAAGAGAAGCTGTATAGACCTGGGGTGTCAGTTCATCCGGGCCGATCTGAAGGCCACTCCAGGAAAGCACCATCGCCAGGGATGCCGGCCCGCATTGATATTCTTTTTGGGGATAGAACGGCACTGCCGTCAATTTGTGCTGGGATGGGATGCTGTCGGCGGCCTGGGACCATTTATTTGTCGATGTGGTGGCACATCCGCAAAAAACAAAAAGTCCAAAGACCCAACCCCAGATCATCATCCGCTGCCACAAATTCAGCTTGCAGTGCCGTTTTCTTCGGTGATTAGCGGACAAATGTAAAGACGTTGGTATACCCCATGGCATCGGTAATGGCCAGTATAATGACAATGACGCCCACCACGATCAGAAAGGTTATAAAGAAACCGCCGCCAGCAGGAAGCTCTTCGATTTGATCGGCAATTTGCCGGGCTTCCGCATCGGTTAAGCTGTCAACACGCGCCATGGCTTCGAGGGGGTCGATCCCCTGGGCCTGCAAAACAGCCTGCGCATCCTCACGCGCTAAAATCGTTTTGATGGTGTTGCGGGCTTCTTGCCCGTCTGCGGTTATTTTCAGGGTTGCTTCCGTTTCGACCATCGCAGCCAACACGGATTGGAAGGGAACGGTCAACAGAACCATCATAATGACCAGAAAGACGCTAAGGGACTTCGATCGTTGCCGCAACAATTTCATTCTGTACCTCCTGCAAGTTATTTTTATTCAGTTTTATAAAACCCAACTATTTAAGATAGACCAGAAACCTCTAATTTGGCCAACCATTTTGGGGAATCGGAATAATGGAATATTGGAATACTGGGTTCAGCCGATTTGAGCCTTTTTCAAAATGGCGTGGGCAACGATTTACATTACGAAGTTACCCGTCTCATCCCCCAAATTCCATTTTTCCAGCATTCCATTATTCCATCAGGAATGGATCTGTCTGGAAAATCGCTGCTTCTCAGTGGCTATATTTATGCCGACATCTGCGGGATTGGAACTATATCAATTTTAGCTTTAAAACGGGTAATTGTCAATTTTAGAGGCTCCAGAGTTCTCCGCAGCCACGGCAGCTTTTGGGGGGCGTGGTCGTTTGATGGGACTTTCGAAAGGATCGATATTTCGATCCCAGCCAGATGTCTTGCAACGGCTTTTTAAACACATTGCCCAAGATGATGGAAGCATAATCTGAGGTTGAAAAAGGGGAGATGCAGCACGGCAGCACATTGCCGTTGGCGGTGATATACATCAGGGTGGTGGGTCGCACACATCCTTTCCAGGAATGCGGATGCCGTGCTTCTGACTGCACACTTTCAAGCGGCGTCGTCAGGCCGGAAGCGTTAAATTCAATACCGAGCTGCTGGGCCAGATGCTGTCCCTGTTCTAAAAATTGCCGGCTCTGGCCATCGGATGCCACCAGAGTTTTGTCGGGTGTCGCCAGACCATAGCCGGCATCGTCCCGAAAATAGACCAGCCGCTGCAGATAAACCTGGGGGACACCAATATCTGCTGCCAGCTTTACAAACTGCGGCAAACCGCTGATGTTTTCCCGGGTGCCCAGAAACCAGAGCGAAAGAGTCGGTCGCAAAGCCTGCTGCTGCCGCATGCGTTGAACAAAGGAACGTAGATTGGCAACGATCTGATCAAAACGGTCGCTGTCGCGCATGGTTTTATATCCTGCTGCAGTGGCAGCATCCAAAGATATGCGCAGTTCATCCAGGCCGGCCTCCATCAGCTCATCTTGACGGCTTGCATCCAGTAAGATGCCGTTGGAGTTAAACAATACAAACACATTGCGATCTTTTAAATGGCGAATCATGGCCGGCAGGTCAGTATTCAACAGGGGCTCACCGATACCGTGCAGGGCAGTTCGTTCCAGGGCCGGTAATTGATCGGTGATTCGGGCCAGTTCCTCAAACGTCCAATCGCGTGGAGATTCCCAGCTTCCCCGATACAGAATGCAGGCTTTGCATTTAAGGTTACATCGATTGGTCACCTCAAGATACAAATTGCGCGGAAGCTTAGGGTCTATGGTACCTTTAACCATAATTTTTTTTATAATACTCTTGCACGAGTTGGAGGCTTTCATCTGCAAGGCACTTCAGGGCGAAGCTATAGTGAACTATGCTTCGCGCTGAATAACACAGCAGATGGATGCCTCCGGCTCGCCCGCAGGGTGAAAATGAATGAGATAAAATGATTATCATCCATTGAAACTAATCGGTTTTTAGTTTTACGCATCCAATTAGTGTGACTTTCTGCTAAAAAATACAAACAAAACTTCTCATTCATTTTCATGCAAGATGGTCCGGATGATTGTCGTACATATACTCCCGGTTCTAGTCGGTTTGGTTGCCGAGGACAACCGTCCTTCGATCTTGATGGGTTTGTTTCTAAAGATAGGGCAAAATTCATCGGGCTTATCAAAGCGGTTTCTGAGTTTCCGCCGGGCGGCACAACCACCACCGCAATTGTCAACATGTTCGCATGTCAAACAGAATTGCGGTATCTGGTGGGTCTGTTGAAAATATGGCGAATCGAATATCGCTTCCTTTTGTTGGATCAGATCTGCAATGGTCAGATCCGATTCCGGCCAATAAACACAGGCTTTTAAATATCCGTCGGGGGTGAGGCGCATGCTGTGACCGCCGCACGGCGTGCCTTTGAGCCCGTTGATCCCTAAAAAAGTATTCACCAGCGGTTCGCTGACAGAGATAATTTCGGTGTTTTTAAACAGAAAATTAAAAGCCTGCCAATACTGGTCGAAACTGGGCATAAATTCTGTTGTATACATGGGTTGATAGACATTCACTCTAAAATCAGCGCCCAAAGATCCGGACAGAGCGGCAATTTTACCCAGGTCTTTATAATTAACATTCATCAACACCGCCAGAATGGAAACGCGAATCCCCAGACGGCGGCATCTGGTGATGCCGTCCATCACTGTTTGCCAGTTGCCCTGACCACGAAATGCATCCTGGCGTTGCTGATCTGGAAAATCGACCGAGAATTCCACATCGCTGAAATAGGTCAATTTTTCGTCAGGCGTAATCGACAGGGTGTAGCCGTTGGAGGCCAGGCTGAGCTTGATTTTTCGGCTGTGTAAATATTCTATGATGTCGGCATATTCCGGATTTAGACCATTTTCACCCGTACCGAAACCAATGGCACTGATCGGAATGCTTTCGCACACGGTTTGAATATCATTCAGGGTTAGATTTTCAATGTGGTCTTGATCGCGGTAGCAGTGCGCGCAGTTCAAATTACAATCGCTGGTTAGACCGATGCCAAGGGAAACCATTTCAGCTCCTGAAGCTAATTTGATATTGAATCCGATCTGTTTATTTGTGCTCTAAGTACCACGAAGATCACGAAGGACACAGAGTGGAAAACAGAAAATATTGTTTTATCTTCGTGCTTCTTCGTGCTCTTTGTGCTGAAAAATATGCGTTTAATGTTTAAAAAGATACTTAAGTGGTACCAAAAACATATAATACGTTGCCAGGATGCTGCCGCGCAGAGATCCTGACACTTTGGAAATCCCGATGCGTTTGCGGTATCTAATGGGCACACTCTGAATACGCAATTTGCTGCGGGCAGCCTTGACGACCATTTCCACCGGCCAGCCGTAGGTCATCTGTTCCATGCCTAAACCAAATAGTTCGCGACTTCGAACGGCCCGGAACGAACCGATATCGGTAATCCGGACACCATAAAACAGGCGCAGCAGAAATACAACCAAGCGGTTGCCCAGCTGGGCGTGCAGCGGCATTGAGCCCTTTTCAAGGTTGCCGCCGATCCGGCTGCCGATGACCAGATCCGCCTGGTCCCGTATGATGGGGTTGACAATATGCTCAAGCTGGGCAGGATCGTCGCTACGATCGCCGTCTAAAAACACAATAAGATCGCTTTTGCGGGCAACCTGTGCACCGGCCCAGCAGGCCGATCCGTAACCTTTGCGCGCTTCGTAGATCACCCGGGCGCCGGCGGCTGCAGCCCGCTCTGCAGTTCCATCGGTGGAGCCGTTGTCAACCACAATGACCTCCTGAACTCGATTGCGCGGAACCTCCCGGACGACTTGGCCAATGGCCCGGGCTTCGTTGTAAGCTGGAATTACAACGGATATCGTTGATGTCGTGCGATCGATCATCTGTGCGCGATGCAATACCCTTTGAGTGTTTAAAGACGCATTAGAAAATAAGCATCTTTTTGTCCGTTTATTACGCCAACCCCGCCCTCTTTACGAGTGATGCACCTCATGATGAAACCACCCGCCAGCAGCGCAAACAGGAGGCCATATTCCAACATGAGCACCCATGTCGGCATGATACCCGTCGGTGTCACGTATTTCACGTAGGACAGGGTCACCAGGCAGCTAAACAGCAACCAGGCAATCGCAGGATAAAAACACAAAAACGGGATTAAAATAATGATATACCAGGGATGCAGCGATGCCGGCATCAAAACAATCAACAGGCCTATCAGGATGAAGGCATACCGTATCGTCTGGGTTGGGTGTTTGTTTTTAAAGAACACAAACACCGCGGCAGCCATCAAGCCAAGTAAAAAAAAGATGCTCCACAGCGAATAATCAATTTGCGGCCACAGCTGCATCAGCACAAATTTGAGCCCCAGGTTAAAACTTTCATACGGGTTCTGTAAATAAATCGGTAGAAACCCTAAAACCTTACGTCCGGCCCCCAAAAAAGGCAGATAAAGCAACACCACTGTGATGACAAAGGTTAAACATCCTTTGATGCGTTGACCGCGGTTTAGCAAGGCCGGTAACAACAGCGCCGGATAAAGCTTGATTGCACTAGCAACCGCTAAGGCGGCAACGCCCGCTGTTCGCTTATTTGTGGCGCTGAAAAAAAATGCCAGCACCATCCAGAATACAGTCAAGCCTTCCAGATGGCCGCTGTATGCGATTTCAAAAACAACCAATGGATTCCAGGCATAGATCAAAAGCCGACCGTCCTCATACTGATAAATCCTTAAAAGCGCCAGTAGCACAAAAAGCGTCAGCACATCGAAAAGCGTCATGAGTCCCTTGTAACCGGAGACACTGTCACCGACGATCATGTGAAACAGTCGGAAAAACAGCTGGGCACCGGCCGGATAGAGGGTCGGGTGGGATTTGCGATTGATATTCGGATAAACCTGGTCGTCACGCTGCTTTTTCAGCACATCGGCATCCGGCGGATGGCGGTAAGGATTGATGCCGTTTTGTTGTACCCGCCCATCCCAGATATAGCGGTACATATCTTTTGATAGCGCTGTCGGATCGGCCGGCACCAAAAAAATCCTGAACATAACGGCAAACAGTATAATGATAGACACCCCACTTTTGGAACGCTGCCACATGTCCCGATACTTAAAGATGAGCGCAATGGCGATCAGATAGAGCAGGCTTAGCGTTAAAAATACAAAAACATAGAAATCAATACCGGATGTTGCCCCCAAAACGGATTGAAGTCTGAAATTAAAAAAATAGGCCACGCCGGAAATCAGGCCCAGAACGACAATGGCCATCTGAACCGGGTGAAAAGGGGAGGCGGATGAATTATTTGGATGCGGTTTTTCCAAATCCATGTTTCACCGAAAGGAAGAACACATAGAAAAAGCCTGACGTATAAATTAAAAGGAAGGGGCTGACCAGATATTTGCTGAAAAACAGAAACATAAAAAGTCCGGTCAGGGAATAAAAACCGAGAAACAATTCAAGAATGGATACGGCATTCAGTGGAATGGTATACTTCTTGTTTTGCCAGTTTTCACCTTTTTGCCGGATCCCGTATTTGGGTGTACGGATAAACCCGCTTTTGATGTTAAAAAGGGCTTCCAGTACGGCTCTGGTATTATTGACGGCAATTCCCGTACCCAGGCACATGAGAAACGGCAAATATTTGATGCGGGTTTTCCAGTCACGGTATAAGATGCGCTGGGAAAAAAGGTATAGCGATGACGGGCCGAAGGTTGCCAGGCACAGCACGGTAAAAATCATTACCGGGTAGGCCAGGTTGTCAAAAAACCACTGGGTGTAAAGCATGGGGATTGATGTCAAAACCACCAGCAGCATCATGGGATGAACCATATAGTGGGTCAGATGCAAAAAGGCCTGAATCTTCACCAGCCATGAAATATCCGCTCTAAACAGCTTGCCCAGGTTTTTCTTGGCGGTTTGTATCGAGCCTTTGGCCCAGCGATGTTGCTGAGATTTAAATGCGTTTATGGTTACCGGAATCTCGGCCGGGCACACCACCTGCGTTGCAAACATCAGCTTCCATCCCTTCAGCTGCGCCCTGTAGCTTAAATCCAGGTCTTCGGTGAGGGTATCCGCCTGCCAGCCACCGGCTTCCTGAATCGTCTTTTTCCGCCAGATGCCGCCGGTACCGTTAAAGTTCATAAACAGCCCGCCCCAGGCCCGTGAGGCCTGTTCCACGCCGAAATGACCGTCAATTCCGATGGATTGCGCGCGGGTCAGCAACGAGTAATCACTGTTGATATGGCCCCAGCGGGTTTGCAGCATGCCGATCTGTGGATCCTGAAAATAGGGCACGGATTCTTTCAGAAAATCCGGCTCGGGAATAAAATCCGCATCAAAAACCGCCACCAGCGAACCCTTGGCGCTCTTGAGTCCCTCTTTAAGCGCGCCGGCTTTGAATCCTTGGCGATTGGTGCGATGAATATAAGCGATATCAATGCCTGCCATTTTCATTTCGGCGACCATGGCACGGGCGATCATTTGGGTGTCATCGGTTGAATCATCGAGCACCTGCACTTCCAGCAAATGTCTTGGCCAGTCGATTCTGCAAACGGATTCGATCAACCGTTCGACGACATAGCGCTCGTTGTAAATGGGCAGCTGGATTGTGACGTGGGGCCAGTTTTGAGGTGGCGTGCTCCGGTAGAATGCATTTTTGATGTGTTGATGCTTTTTGGCCGCCTTCGGGTAATTCAGACGATACATCAGAATGAGAAACCAGCAATTCAGGCCATAAGTCAAAAGCGCCGCCAGGGCGAAAAGATAGATGCCCAGCCAAATGTATTGAACGAGATTCATCGTCAATCAGACTAATTTAGGTCGGAGGGGGCAGTCAAAGCTTGCTGAGCTGCAAAATTAAACAGGAAATTTACATGTGGTTAAGGGTCCATTTATTCTAACTGGGATTGTTTCCCATTAAGCTTTCTGTCTATTTGATCGGCGGCTAAAAATCAATGAAAAATGTCTCCCATTGTTTCTTATGAAAGTCATATTACTTTTTAACGGAAGCGGTCACTTATTTTTTGCGGGCAACAATGAAAATCAGACCCTCTTTATCATTATAAAATTCTATATTAAATCCAACGTGTTGTAATTGATTTTGGATCCACTGCGGGGAGATAATCAATTTCCGGTAAGCGCTTTTACGCATCGCCCATTGGCCCTTTTTTTTCTCATAAACGATATCATGCACCCTAACAGTTTCTTTTTGATACTCCAGAAAACAGGTAAAAATGGTGTCATCGTTGCTGCGGACGGGAATAAAGCGATCCAACCCCTCAAGGGCTTGAGACAGATTTCGAAACGATAGGATTAGACGACCCTTGGGCATCAGCGCAGCATATGCCTGCAGCAGCACGGCCTCAACATCTTGCAGAGCCTTTAGATGGGTCAGCGTATCCCCCATACAGACCACCAGCTCGATGTTGCCGCGCGCATAGATGCTGAAATTTAATATATCATCACACATCGTTTCGATGGGCAAGTGCGCTGCCTTGTTTTTCAATTCACCCAATAACCGGGCACTCAGATCCATTGCAATTACATGGAACCCTAATTCAGCCAGCGGGATGGATTGGAACCCACAACCGGCCCCTAAATCGAATGCACGGCCGGTTTCCAGCGGTTGAATCTTGTGCGTCTTAAAAAAGTTTCGATTTTCAGCGATATTGAGCTCTGCCCCACCGCAAATCCAGGCATAATAACGGGCAAGATGGTTTTCGTAATGCTCGCGAACGCTAACCATGGCTGAACACCTCGAAATCATCATTCGATAATGCATTCATTGTGCTTAAAACGGCACAGGGTTCCCATCCCTTCTGCGGCACATAGGAATGCTGGAATGTTGAAAGAAATAAACCTCCAAAAGAAACGGTTATCGTTCATTTCGGAGGTTTATCCTTTTACAATGATCTGGTTACACACTAAAGATTCACTAATCTACTCGCCGCCGTATTTAAAGGAGAGATTCACCAGCGCGCGGTAAGCAGCAACTTTGCCGTTTTCAATCTTCAAATCCAGTTTTTGGATTTCCGCAATCCTCAAATCTCTCAGGCTTTGACTCGCCTTATCCACGGCATTTTTGGCGGCCTCTTCCCAGGAATTTGGACTACTTCCTACCAATCTGATAACTTTGTAAACGCTGTCAGCCATTTTTTCCTCCTTTCTTGCAACTTTGAGCGCAATGTCAATGGATCACTTTAAGCGCCGGTCGGCGGTTAGCTCCCCAATAGCCGCTCCGGCGCACCGATATTTAAGCCCTTACAAATTTGCGGGCATGAAAAAGCCTCCAGACGAGCGAAACGCGCCGCCGGAGGCTTTAGATGCGTAATTTGGTATAAACCCTTTTCATCAGCCCCTCCATTTTTAACGAAGGCCAGGGTTAATGGGATGCGGCCAACCTGAAAAAGGTTGCCGGTCAATGAGGAAAGCTTGCTGTGCGAATTGTGGATTCGTCTAAAATGACCAAATCCCATGATGGTCAAGCCTGTTCTCATTAAAAGGCTTAAACCATGTTGTATATGAAAGCTAAACTAAACAATGAGTGGATTAAAGTCAAGCGTGAAAAAATGGAGGATTGAAAGCGCTGATATGCTGCAAATGCGGGTTGAAAGATACTACAGGGCGAGAGGTCACTCTAACGCCAATCTTTATAGGATGTCTTCAGTTGTTGAAACCGATCGGCGCCAATAATTTCCCTGACGCGGATAACAAATCCCAGGCGCTCGTTGGCCAGGTCTGTGCGGGCTTTTTCAAGGCGCTTGAATTGTTTGTGGACCTCGGCGTCATCGACAGGTTCTTTGCCCAGAAGTGTATCGAGTTCGAACTGTTCCCGCTTTACGGCACTTTTTAAATCGATAAGCTTACGATGGCTATCTTCATAGAGTCCATCCAGCTGACGGACCTCCTTTTGGGTCAGATTGAGATTTTTCACCACTTTCTTATTGTACCACCACTTACCAGAAGGTACATCCTGAGCAGCGATAACTCCGGGCAGACTGATCAGCAAGACCAGCAATGCGGCAATCAAGACCTTTTTCAACATCTTGCGGGTCCTTTCATTGTTAAGGCGGAGATTCGAGGGCTGTCTTCAGTGTCTGGAATAAGAAATTCCAGAAACTCTTCATCCGGATTCAAGTCGGTTTCACCCACAATTTCCAAGTAGACCGGTGGCAGTGCATTTTCTACCAGCACATCAATCTCTGTCATCAATCTTTCTGCTTCTACCATATTTTGTGCTAAATTTCCAACACTACCTGGCTGCTGAGTTTGAATTAAAACCGTTGCCCACACGATAATAATGGTGACAGCGACAGCTGCAGCGCCAAAGGCAAATTTCCAGTTTAAAAATGGCCTTCGAACTCTGGCCGTGTCGACCGTCACCCGTCGACGGGGTTCAGGCGCATAGCGTTTGGCCAGTTGCCCCAAGCGTTCCAACTCCTGCTCAAAGCGCACCTTCTGCAGGCGACAATGGGCGCATTCATTCAAATGTTGCTTCACGCCCTGGGACAGATCGGTGTCATCGATCACCGCCTGTAGTATGTCGTTTTCTCCCAGGTGGGAAGCAATCGAGTTGTGATTACTCACTTTAAATCCTCCTGAAGAAATTGACGCAAGCCTTTTTCTTTCTTAAATTTTGCCAGCGCCCTATATAAATGGGTTTTTACGGTGCTTTCACTTTTTTTTAGTATTTGAGCAATTTCAACAATATTTAAGTCGTCCATAAAGCGCAGTAAAAATACTTCGCGTTCCATTTTCGACAGTTTTTTTGCAATCCGGCCAACTTGCCGCCAAAAATCTTCTTTTAACACTTGTTCGAGTGCTTCGGGTTTATCGCGGTGCTCCTCTGATTCGGGTTGAACCTCATGACCTTCATCAGATGATTTGAAAATGGATCTGACTTTTTTTTTGCGAAGGTAGTCATTCACCCGGTTCACGGCAATCGTATACAGCCAGCTGCGAAAGCGGCCTGGCTCACGCAGCTGGGCAATGCTGCGATAGGCACGAATGAACACGTCCTGGGTCAAATCTTCAGCGTCCATTTGCCGGCGTATACGATAGAAAATCATACGATAGATATCGCCCTGATATCGATCAATCAGTTGATCAAAGGCCGCCCGATTGCCATCTCTGGCTATTTCAACCAGTCGTGTCAGCTGTGGTTCAGGGGTTTTAGAGCCAGGCGCATTATGTGTTGATGGAGTCATTTTTCAGAATCTGCCGGTTTATCCGCCCATGAGAACAATGCTTTAGAGAAGTGTTCTCATCATAATGGCTCAAGATACGATTGTCCACAACTGTTAAATGTTCATTTGGTAATAACCCTCTTGTAAGATTTACTGTCTGCAAAGACGTGAAAAAAGAACAAATGGTTTACAATACCGGCGACATTATGGCTGCAAAATAGGTGATGGGGAATTTATTACCTGAATATTGCATGAAAATTAATGCGAAGTTCAGATTGCCTTTAATCGCAGCACGTCAAGCAAATTATAGAAGTACAAAAAAATACCTGTTAGGTAGAATGGATGAAAATCTTTTTATCGCATTAATTTTCACCCTTGAGACAATACGGCGAGCCGGAGGCTTCCATCTGCTTTGTTATTCAGGGCGAAGCATAGATCACTATCGCTTCGCCCTGAAGTGCCTTGCATATGAAAGCCTCCAACTCGTGCAAAATTCAGGTATCAGACCGGGAAGCCAAATGATATTCTGCTTGCATATCGTCGGATTCCTTTGTATGAATGCTCCTTTATTGAATGCAAAAAGGGACCTAAGGTTTAGTGGACTTAAAACTATCAAGCAGCAATCTGCTTCCGTATTCTGAGCTCGATGTGAGGGGGGTGGCGTCCTTTATTGCCAGAACCCAGCGATCTGATGGTGAGATACCCTGGGCGGTGGATCAAAAATCAGATCCCTGGGATCACATTGAATCTGCCATGGGTCTCAGCGTGGGTGGATATTATAAAGAGGCCAGTCGTGCGTTCCAGTGGTTGGCCGATCGGCAACTCAAGGATGGCAGCTGGTACACGGCTTACCGTCAAGGGGTTGCCGAAGATAAAACCAGAGACGCCAATCTGTCTTCTTATATGGCGGTGGGCGTGTTTCACCACTTTTTGATAACCGAGGATCGCACCCTGCTAAAGCGAATGTGGCCAACGCTTTGCAGAGCCATCAATTTTGCCTTAAGTCTGCAAACCCCCAATGGAGAGATTTACTGGGCCATAAGCCCCAAAGGCAATGTCGATCGCATGGCCCTTTTAACCGGATCCAGTTCCATTTATATGAGCATCAAGTGCGCCCTGGCCATTGCTAAAATACTGGGATTTTCCGTATCTTCATGGGAAATTGCCTGTCATCAGCTGGCAGACGCCATTAAATCCAAACCCTATCTGTTCAATATGACCAAATCGCGTTTTGCGATGGATTGGTTCTACCCCATCCTGGCCGGTGCCATCACCGGTGCAGCCGCACAAAGACGGATTGATAAGTATTGGAAAAAATTTGTGGTTGAAGACCAGGGCGTGCGATGTGTATCGGATAAGCCCTGGGTCACCATTGCTGAAACGGCTGAGCTGACGCTGGCGCTGGCCGCTATGGGTAACCTGGACCTGGCTAGAATCGTTTTTAGCTGGATTAGTGATCGGCGCTATGAGGATGGGACTTACTGGTGTGGATTTACCTGTCCGGACCTGGCCATTTGGCCGGAGGATAAAATTACCTGGACCAATGCGGTCGCATTGATTGCCGCAGATGCAATCTATAATTTAACCCCTGCCAGTGCGTTGTTCAGCCATCGATTCTGGGCGACATCCGGGCTATCGCCGTTTGTCGATTCGGGCTAGAGGCTACAAAGGATTAAGATCCTTGCGGAGAGATCATCGCCCATATGTCATCAAAAGAGCGTTATTAAAGTTTCAAGGATTTTACAGCGCCCATTTTTTAAAACCGCATTTTACCGCCCTGGGAAAATCCGCTACCATTATCAAGCCCTGGTATGTGGAAGTATTCGGTTCGCCCATTGTTATCGGTGATCATGTCACCATGGTTGCGACTTCCGATCAGCGGGTGCGGCTGTCTGTCTGGTCGGACCAGCAGGTCAGCGGACATATTCAAATCGGCGATTATAGTATTGTCTGTCCAGGTGTCAGAGTCAGTTCGGCGTCTCAAATACATATCGGTGACAACTGCATGCTGGCCAGCCGGGTTTATATTACCGATTCCGACTGGCATGATATCTATAACCGGATTGCTTTTGGTAAAACGGATCCCATCAACATTGCTGACAATGTCTGGCTTGGTGACAGTGTTATTGTCTGTAAAGGCGTGTCCATCGGTGAAAATAGCATCATCGGTGCCGGGTCCGTAGTCGTAAATTCCATTCCGTCAGATTGTGTTGCCGGCGGGAATCCAGCCAAAGTTGTTAAACACCTTGATCCGCAAAAATCATTTACGACCCGCCAGCAATGGTTTTCAAATTCCTCCAATCTGTATGCCGAAATTGATCAACTGGACAGGCAGTTATTGGGCGATAATACATTGCGTCATTGGTTAAGGTATCTGTTTTTCCCACGTAGGGGTGATTAAAAATAGGTTTCAGGCTCTATAGTTCCGCCCCTGAGAGTTCAGGTGTCAGTCAACCGCTTCAAAGTTAGGTGTTACGCGTTGCGGGTGTCTGGTGGGTTGGAATTTCGAGGACGAGTACGAGGACGACGACGACGAGGACGAACATTTTATGGACCTAATCGTCCTCGTTCTCGTCCTCGTAATCGATTGTCTTTTGTTGGCGCCTTATTACACTAATAACAACTGCTTTCAACGATACAAAAATTAGCCAGAAGCGAGAAGCCAGGAGCAATAAATCCTGAAACCTTTTTTAAGCTTTACGCTTCCGATCGATCAGATAATACCCCCCGAAAAACAGTCCACCCGATAAAGCGATGAGGCTGCTCATTAAAAACAAGGTAAATGAGCCGCTCATTTCATATACGTAGCCGCTGAAAAAGAAACCAACCATTAAACCCAGACCATAACTGACGGCGTTGTTGACGGCTTGCCCTAAAGTCTTGGTTTTGTCGGGTGTCAGGCGGTCAATATATAGGATGCTGGCAATATGAAAGGTGCCATAGGTAACAGCATGCATAACCTGGGAAAGTAAGATGGCCGCTGCAGATTGAACAAAGCAAAGCACAAACCACCGTAAGGCGGCGATTATAAAAGAGAAGATCAAGACGGATTCCAGCGAAAAACGGCGAAAAATTTGATTCGAGCGGATCATCACCAGAATTTCAGCGGCAGAGGCCAATGCCCAGGTTACTCCGATAAAAGTGCTGCCGAATCCCATATTTTCCAAATGAATCGAAAAAAAACCGTAATAGGCACCATGGCTGACAAGCATTAAAAACGCGCAGAACAAAAACACCAGGACCCGGCTGTCCAGCAGACTCCTGACGCTTTTGGGCTGCGGTTTCTTTTTCGTCGCTCGGATGCCAGGGATTTGAGTGGAGATCAGAGAAAACATCAGGGATCCGGCCAGAATAAGAACAATAATGATCGCCACCGAATACAGGTCGATGATTTTGCCGAGTATCAGCACAACAAGGATAAAACTGATGGATCCCCATACACGGATACGGCCATAACTTTTTTTCTCCTCTCCCAGGATGTCCATGGTAAATGCTTCCAGAAAAGAAATAATCGGGGCATAGAACATACCGTAAAGGATAGTGATGATCAGCATGGGACCAAATTCGACCGTAAAAAGAAACTGCATCCAGATGAGGGCGCTGCAGAAACTACATAGAATATAAATGGGGCGGCGGGCATTGAGGCGATCGGCCAGAGCACCCCAGACGAGAGGAAAAACCACCATGGCAACCGACCTTACGGCCGATAAAATTCCGATGTTCAAGCCGCTGAAGCCTAGATGGTAACAATAGAGGTTGAAAAAGGGCAAATAAATTCCCAGTACACCGAAATACAAGAAATACTGGGAACCGATAACAAGTTTATCTGTCGGCTTGTTGTCGGTGGACATAACCGATTCATACGGCATTTATGCCTAAAGGGCAATCTTCTTATTCGGGGTTTTGAAACTGCTTCTAATCGATATTGACGGTGATCTGTTTGGCTTTTTCTTCCGTGGGCCTTGGGACGGTGATCGTTAAAATTCCATTTTTAAAGGATGCTTTAACCTGTTCGGGCTTGATTGACTCTTGCAATGTGAAAGACCGCTGGAATTTGCCAAAGGCCCGCTCCTTCCGATAGTATTGTTCGTCTTTGATTGCCGGATCAAGAAGTCGTTCGCCTTTCAGGATGAGGACATTATCTTTAACTTCAACCGATACATCTTCTTTTGCAACACCGGCCAGTTCCACCTTGAGGGTAAAGCCGTCAGCGGTTTCATAAATGTCCACCGGCGGCCGCCAGTCGTAAAGACCGCTGTCATCATCCAGTTCGCGCGAGACACCGAAGGATTCATTGAAAATTCGATTGATACGATCCTGCAAAGCGGCAGCGTCTCGGAACGGATCCCATCTTACGATCGCCATAACTAAACCTCTCTATTTTTTTAGTATTTCAGTTGCCTGAACGTAATCATAGTTGTATTCTTGTCAAGCTTTACAAAGCATGCAATCAGTGTTATTTTGACTCAATTTATTAAGTCGGTTATGCAGAAGGTCAAGTGAGACAACCATAACCACGAAGGGCACGAAGGACACGAAAAGATAGAAGCAAAATTACGTGTTTTCCCTTTGTGATCTTCGTGCTCTTCGTGGTGAGATCCATATCAGGTTTATTCAACTGGAGTTTCCCATATAACCGCGATCCTTTAAACCATTTGTATAGAATTTAGGAGCCGGCGATGGAATTTATTAAAATTAGAATTGCCGAAGATTTTGGTCATTTGGGTTCTAACCTGGAGAAAACGATTGAAGACATGTTTCGATCAATGAGCCCGGCATTCACGCTTGCCGAGCGTTCCTGGAAACCACCGATGGACATGAATGAAACGCCGGAGGAAATCATTATTGTCGCCGAGGTTGCCGGAGTCGATAAAGATGACCTGGAAGTTGAAATCAGCAGTAAGGCCGTCCGGATTCAGGGTAATCGAGTCGCCAGACATTATACCGATGAGACCACCTACCGGCTTGCTGAAATTCAATACGGCCGCTTTGAAAGAATTCTCTATCTCCCAGCCCCCATCGATCCCGAAGTCGTATCGGCTGGCTATAACGATGGCCTGCTCGAGATTCGACTGGCCAAGTTGCCGATTGAAAAGACCCATAAGATACCCATAGCAGACGGATGATTTTAATCTGTTAAATGGTTTTGTGAATTATTGGTTGCCGATTTTAAAGTCAATTTGAGTAAAAACCAGACGACCCTTTCTGGAGGAACGTATGACAGACCAACCTGATCAAAGACAACCGGTTGAGATTGATTCTGAAAAAATACCCGAACTGCTTCCGATTCTGCCCTTGTTTGATGCCGCTCTGTTCCCCAAAATGGTACTGCCATTAGTGGTGATGCAGGGTGAATCAGTACGACTGGTCGATGAGGCCATGGCACAGAATCGGATCATCGGGCTGGTTGTGTCCAAAAAACCTGAAGAGGGTAACAAGCCGGACCGCCAGGATCTGGCTTCGGTCGGCACCAGTGCCCTTATTTTAAAAATGGCCAAGACCCAGGACAATCGAACCCAGCTCCTGGTTCAGGGCCTGCATCGATTCAAAATAAAATCATGGGAAAATAGCAGGCCTTATTTGCGCGCGCGCGTCCAGGTGTTGGAAGAAGACGAAACCAAGGGTAAGGAGACCGAAGCCCTTATGTCCAACCTTGTCGGACAGTTTATTCGAATCGTTGAGCTTTCCCCGGGGCTGCCACCGGAAATCGGCCAGATGGCAAAATCGATTCCCGAAGCGGGCACGCTGGCAGACATGATTGCCTCCACCATCAATGCGACGCCGCAGGAAAAGCAAAAAGTCCTTGAAACCCAAAATGTAAAGGAACGCCTCAAGGAAGTCACCCGTCTGGTAAATCATCAACTGAGCGTCCTTGAACTGGGCAATAAAATCCAAAGCCAGGTCAAGGGTGATATGGATAAGAGTCAAAAAGAGTATTATCTCAGGCAACAGCTCAAGGCCATCAAAGAGGAACTGGGTGAAAAAGATGAATCCCAGGTTGAAATTGAAGAATACCGAGTCAAAATTGAAGAAAAAAATTTACCTACTGAGGCCCGCAAAGAAGCCGAGCGCGAACTGGATCGGCTGTCGAGAATGCATCCGTCTTCAGCCGAATATACCGTGGCATCAACTTATCTGGATTGGATCACTGCCTTACCATGGCACGAGAGCACCCCGGACGCTGTCGACATCAAAAAAGCACAAAAAATTCTGGATGAAGATCACTATGGGCTGGAGAAACCCAAACGGCGCATTATTGAATATCTGGCTGTCCGCAAGCTAAAACCCGAATCAAAGGGGCCTATTTTATGCTTCGCCGGCCCCCCCGGCACCGGTAAAACCTCATTGGGGCAATCGATTGCACGGGCACTGGGCCGTAAGTTTCATCGCATTTCCCTGGGCGGTGTCAGAGACGAGGCTGAAATTCGCGGGCACCGGCGGACTTATGTCGGCGCGCTGCCGGGTAGAATAATTCAGGGCCTGCGAAGGGCTGAATCCAACAATCCGATCTTTATGCTCGACGAAATTGATAAAGTGGGCAGTGATTTTCGTGGAGACCCGTCTTCCGCACTTCTGGAAGTACTGGATCCCGAACAGAACTTTTCTTTCACCGATCATTATCTGGACGTTGCCTTTGATCTTTCCAAGGTGATGTTCATTACGACTGCTAATATCTTAGATACCATACCGCCGGCTTTACGGGATCGTATGGAAGTTTTGATGCTGCATGGATACACTCTGGATGAAAAGCTCAAAATCGCCAAGCGTTACCTGATCCCCCGTCAGCGGGATGAGCATGGCTTACAGGCCAAGCAAATAAAGTTTAGCCAGGGAGCGCTCAAACAAATCATCTCCGGTTATACCCGTGAAGCCGGATTGCGCAACCTGGAACGGGAAATCGCCAATGTTTGCCGTGGTGTGGCCAGCAAGATCGCCACCGGCAAGGCTAAAGCGGTAACCATCAACCTCGACGATATCCACGGTTACTTGGGGCCGATCCGTTTTACCTCTGAAACCAAGTCCAGAGTGTCAACACCGGGTGTGGTCACCGGCCTTGCGTGGACACCCACCGGCGGTGAACTCTTATTCATTGAAGCCACTGCGATGAAAGGTAAAAAGGGATTGACCCTCACCGGTCAGCTGGGTGATGTCATGAAAGAATCGGCAACAGCAGCCTTGAGTTTTATCCGTTCCAATGCCAAAGCATTGGATGTTGATGAAGATTTTTTTGACACGCATGATATCCATATCCATGTGCCCGCCGGCGCGATACCCAAAGACGGTCCCTCTGCCGGTGTTACCATGCTGACCGCCTTGACCTCGATGCTGATCGGCAAAACGATCCATAAGGATCTGGCAATGACCGGTGAGATTACCCTAAGAGGGCAGGTGTTGCCGGTTGGCGGTATTAAGGAAAAAGTACTGGCTGCCCACCGGGCCGGTATTAAGGAAATTATTCTGCCCGCCTGGAATCAAAAGGATCTCGAGGATGTCCCTGCGAATATCAAAAAGGAAATCCGCTTTCATTTTGTCGATAAAATGAAAGATGTTCTGGAACTGGCGCTTCATCGCAAAAAGCGGCCGACACGCAAAAGGCAGGCCCAAAAGCGCAAACGTTAAAACGGGAGCGGAACTGATAATTCATTCCGCTATGATCAAAGGTTGGACAGAAAAACGACTTGGTCTCTCGTATAGATAACGGGGTTTCCCTGTTTGAATCCACACAACTAGCGGCTTTGACCGATCTTACCGACTAAAGCATTGATGGTTATGCACGGCATACGACATCTACGCATCCGTTTGAGCGACTTTTGTTTAATTCTGGCCTGCACCTGCCTAGTGTGTTGGGGCTACGGTTGTGCGAGCGATGCCCCGACATATCAACCACCCCCGCCCAGCAAACCCGGTCAACCAAAACCCTATAAAGTACTGGGCAAATGGTATCAGCCGCTACCCCATTCTGAAGGTTTTCGCCAACGCGGATTGGCCTCGTGGTACGGACGCGATTTCCACGGGAAAAAAACATCCAACGGTGAGATTTATAACATGTATGCCATGACCGCAGCGCATAAAACCCTTCCACTGGGTACCTTTGTGCAGGTGAATAACCTGGAAAACAACCGCAGCGCTGTTGTCCGAATTAACGATCGCGGTCCCTTTGTGCGCGGCAGAGTCATTGATCTGTCTTATACGGCTGCCAAAGAAATAGGGATTGTCGGCCCCGGCACCGCCCGGGTTGAAGTGGTCGCGTTGGGTAGACGGACATCAGCTTCCGGTGGCGCTGCCTCGACTTACACGGCCGATGATTATCATTCCGGCGTATTTACCTTTCAGGTCGGCGCCTTTTTAAGTCGCGAAAATGCTGAAAGGCAGAGGCGGCAGCTGGCAGAACGCTATAAAAATGCGCATATAGCGGTTTATGACAGAGGCGATCGAATCTTTTATCGGGTAAGGGTCGGCCGATTTACTTCTTTGGAAGATGCCGTCGAACAGGAAAAAATTCTCATGCAAGATGGGTTTACCGATGCCTTTCTTGTGGCCGAATAAGCGGTGGCCCAAAAAGATTATCCATCATTCATCGGTGTTTGTAATTTTTTGATACCAATTGGTTCTTTAGTTCCTTTGAGCAAAGCCATTGATGACAATTCATTTGTGCCGATTGAATTCAATCAAGAGAAAGTTGAGAGGAGTCAATTATTTTGTTAAAAAAGGTGGTTTTTCTCGATCGAGATGGAACGATCAATCGGGATTCTGCTGCTTACATTAAGGACTGGTCGGAGTTTGAATTCTTACCCCGCAGCATTGAAGCCCTGCGCGATCTGACCGCCGCCGGCTTTGCGCTCATTGTCATTACCAATCAATCGGCTGTTGCCCGCAAGCTTATTTCTGTGGCGGGACTTGAAAATATCCATTCCCATATGAAAGCGGCTGTTAAATCAGGAGGCGGCAAGATAAGCGATATTTTCTTTTGCCCCCATATGCCGGATGATAACTGCGATTGCCGCAAACCTTCGCCCGGTCTGGTTTTGCAGGCGCACCAAAAATACCATATCGATTTGCCGGCCAGCGTAATGATCGGCGACAGTGCCCGGGACATCGAAAGTGCCCACAACGCCGGCTGCGGTTATTCAATACTGGTAAAAACCGGCAATTATCAAGAAGCCCAATTGCGCCTGGCGGATGTGAATTTGACGGCCCATTACGTAGCGGCCGATCTATATGATGCCGCCGAATGGATTATGGGTTTATCGCCCTAGCTGCAGATAAAATCTTCGTTGACAACTCAATTGGTCTTCGATAATCGGGAATTCAATGCAGGATTTTCTTAAAAAATTTGAACGCATCATCGTAATAAGCCTCATTACGATGATGATGATCGTGGTGGTGCTGACAACCGTCGAGTTGGGCTGGATCATTTTACGTGACATCATCACACCGCCCATCATTCTGCTGGAAATCGGAGAGATTTTGGAAATATTCGGTTTTTTTCTGCTTGTGCTGATCGGTATCGAGCTGCTGGAAACCATCAAAGCGTATTTGAAGACCAGCGTCGTTCATGTAGAGATCGTATTGGAAGTGGCCCTGATCGCCATTGCCCGCAAGGTCATCATCCTGGACATCAGTAAATACGAGAGCCTGACCCTGGTTGGTGTGGCCGCCCTGATATCGGCGGTTGCCCTGGCTTTTTGGGTCACCAAGCGGCACCTGAGTCGAAGAAAAGAGATGTAGCGCTTATGAAAAAAATGCGACGCGTCTATCAGGAGGAGGCCAAAACCCGGCATACGGCGCATTGGGACTGGGATTATCTCTCCTGGGAAGAAATTGAGCGCCGTCTCAAAGAAGCGGGCGTTAAAGAAGAAAAACGAACACCTTCGATTGCAAAGATCCATAAGAAAAGACGGGCGACCCACGGTATCTGGATCGGACTCGGCCTGCTGGCGGTCGCCATGCTGCTGCTCTGGGTGATGATCCGCTAGCCGCCGATAGGGATATCTTTCATGCCAGCCGCCGAAAGCGGAATGGCAACGATCTGCAACCACCGGCCGGTTAAAGCAATTCCGGCGGATTTCACCGAAATGCAAATACAATCCATTGATATTTTTATGTTTTACGGTTCGATAACGGCCGGACGGTCGCCGTGACGAGCGCGTTGCTTGACGCCTGTCGATCCAATTATTATTATTAAATCTTATTATTTTTTTCTAAGCTTGAAACGTCAAATTCAATAGATAAGTAAAACACGCTTTGAAACAGGTATTGCTTTCATTGAGCCGGGGAGTTACTGATGGAAATCATTTTTGTATTGGCAGCGACCGCCCTTGTGTTCGCCCTCTTTATCCTGGCCTTTTTTGTCAAAGGCAGTTCCGAGAGAAATGAATTGCCGAAGCCAACGTGTGCCCGATGTGATTGCCACCGCAATCAAGAGCAGCACGCGCGCTCTTTTATACGTCTTAAAAAAAATGAAAAAAGCATTCGGTCATAATTCCGGATCGATGCCTGACAACCCCTCCATTTTGCGAGTCGTCCGGCACCCGAAATGATGTTGCCAGGCTCGGTACCGGGTGCCCATGACATTGGCAATATTGACAACTGAGACCTTTTTCGTTATCTGGGGATCCTGTAAACTGTCGGAATCCAGTGACAGCCCGCTTATCCGCTTAATGCACTCGGGGAAAACTGTGTTCGCATCAACGCATTCTGAAAACGACTGGAAATCCGATTAAAATGACCCCGATAAAAAACATCCGAATTAAAAAAGGTTACAATCCGAGGGTCCTGGGAGCACCGGGCCCCGCATTACAGAAGACTGAGCCGCCAACTCACGTGGCGCTGTTGCCCGAACACATCCCCTTTTTAAAGCCTCGTTTGAAGATCAAAACAGGCGATCGCGTTGCCCGGGGTTCCCCTCTGGTTGAAGACAAGCGCAACACGGAGATTCAATTGCTATCTCCGGGCGGCGGACGTGTAGCCGACATCCGTTTCGGACCGCGTCGAGTGATTCAAGAAATCATCATCCAATTGGACCAAAGCGAAAAAGCAATCGAATTTGAGCGTTACCGCCAGGGCGATATCGACAAAATGAGCCGGGATCAGCTGGTCCGGAGCCTCATCGCGGGGGGGGTCTGGTCGTTGATCAGAGAGCTGCCCTTCAGGGATTATGCGCGACCTGATTTTGTTCCGCCGGTTTTGTTTGTCAGCCTCGGCCGCCTTGAGCCCTTTCACCCGGCACCTGAAGTTTATCTTCCCGGCAACGAGGCGCTTTTTCATTTCGGGTTGAACGTTTTGCACAAATTGGCCGACGGCCGCGTATATGTCTGCCGGCACCGGTCGAATACAGCCTCGGCCTCTTCACTGGACGGTTTGGTCAATTTGATTTACACGGGCAACTATCCCGCCCACGACCCGGGCGTGTTATTGTACCGCATGAAGTCCACACCGGAGGAAAACCGCGCCTGGTATATTGACGGTCAGGATGTCATGCTGATAGCCCGCATGTTGCGCGATGGCGCCTATCCCACCGAACGCGTCGTATCCGTAGGTGGATCCGGTGCGTCTCAACCCCAGCATGTGATCGCCCGCATGGGAGCACCGCTGTCCGTCATTGCCGCTGACCAGACCAATGCCGAAAACTTGCGCTATGTTCAAGGCGGCATGCTGACCGGTTACAGCGCCTTGCCCCAGTCGCACCTAGGTTTTTTTGAGACGGCCCTCAATCTGCTGCCCGAGGGCGATCACCGAGGCGAGCTGCTGGGCCTTTTCAATCCCGGTTATCGCAAGCCCAGCTTTTCAAGGGCATTTCTTTCCGCGCTCAACCGTGAGGC
>Ga0209536_100004256_pt1 | contig 22602 bp, 17 predicted proteins | sample DeeMarSeWOR28_12_FD_187461 | JGI IMG/M metagenome (GOLD analysis project Ga0209536, IMG submission 187461) | Marine sediment microbial communities from White Oak River estuary, North Carolina - WOR-2-8_12 (SPAdes) (version 2) | ecosystem: Environmental > Aquatic > Marine > Intertidal zone >... | reverse complement strand
AGAGGCAGGCCCCATCGTTCATATGGGGACTTCAGTTGATCACAAAAGAAGAATGATGAGGGTCTTTGTGAAGCGCGCCATCAAACAGGCATTGGGGTGTGCTAACTCGGCTTAATTGCTGTCTGCTTCCTAAACACACATACGTATCACCTCATTCATTATAATTATAGAAAAAGGGCATGACGACGTGCCCTTTCATCTAAGATAAAGAAAGGGACGGCCTCCATGAAGCGGGTCATAGGGTTGAGCGTGAACGGAGAATCTCACGAGGTGGCGATTGAGCCAAACAGGACCCTGGTAAAGGTTCTGAGACAGGGACTCGGTCTCACCGGAACCAAGCAAGGTTGCGATGATGGGGCCTGCGGTTGTTGCACCGTCATTATGGATGGAAGGCCGGTCCTCTCATGTTTAGTCCTGGCGACAGATGCTCAAGGCAAAGAAATCCTCACCATTGAGGGATTGGCTGCAAATGGTCAACTTCACCCGCTTCAATCGGCCTTTATTGAGCATGGTGCCATCCAGTGTGGATTCTGCACACCGGGAATGATTCTCTCTGCAAAGGCCTTTTTGGATGAGGATCCCGAGCCCACTCCGGAGAAAGTAAAGATAGGTATTTCAGGCAATCTCTGCCGGTGCACGGGTTATGTCAAAATCACTCAGGCCATACTGTCGGCATCAAGAGCGCTGGGATCGGGAGGTCAGCAAAATGACTGAGTTTTCTGTCGTAGGCAAGCGCATCCCCAGGGTAGATGGCGTGGTGAAGGCCACGGGTGAAGCAAGGTATGCGGGTGATATGTCACTGCCCAGAATGTTATATGGAAAGATTCTCCGAAGCCCCCACCCCCATGCCAGGATTGTCAACATAAATACCGATAAGGCAGAAAGGCTGCATGGTGTCAAAGCTGTAATTAGCGGTAGGGACACATTGGGGATCAAGTATATCACGTTTCAGCTTCTCTCGCGTTTAGCCGATGATTCTGTTCTGGCCATTGATAAGGTCCGTTTCGTGGGGGATGAGGTGGCTGCGGTTGCGGCTATCGATGAAGATATAGCAGAAGAGGCCCTAGACCTGATCAAAGTGGAGTATCAGGAGCTCCCGGCGGTCTTTGATCCTGCCGAGGCGATGAAGGCGGATGCACCTCAGATTCACGATCACGTGGACGGCAACATCGGTCTTTCACGCCAAGTAGAATTTGGCGATGTGGACCAGGCTTTCAAAGAATCGGATTATGTCCGAGAGGATATATTCCATACCCCAGCAGTCATCCATGGCTTCCTAGAAACCCATGCCTGTTTAGCCAGCTTCGATCCAGCAGGTAAACTGGCTATCTGGACATCAACCCAAAGTCCCTATTCTGTTCAAACCTTACTCGCCAAGACTTTAGGTATACGGGAAGGTGACATAAAGGTCACAAGACCTCACGTGGGCGGCGGTTTTGGTGGCAAAGTAGAAATGTTGGCCCATGAATTCTGTGCTGCCCTTTTATCCAAGAAAACCGGTCGTCCGGTAAGAATAGAATATACCAGGGATGAGGAGTTCACTGCCGGTCGTCGAAGGCACCCCATGATGATAGAGTTGAAGAGCGGGGTCAAGAAGGATGGAACCTTGGTGGTTAGGGCGTGCCGGAACATTATTGATGGGGGAGCCTATCTCGGGCTGGGAGGCATAGTTGTCTCCAACTCTATTACTTTACCCGCCTTAACCTACAGGGTCCCCAATTATAGATATGAGGCCCATCGTGTCTATACCAATAAACCACCGGGGACAGCCATGCGGGGATTTGGCGGTCCACAACCGGTCTTTGCCCTTGAATCCCATCTTGACATGATTGCTAAGGATTTGGGGATCGATCCAGCTGAGATGAGATTGAAGAATGCTGTTCAGCCCGGGGATGAAATCCCCAAGGTCGCCAAGATCAGCACATGTGGGCTGAGCGAATGCATCCAGAAGGCAGCCAACAGGGCCGGTTGGGCTGGGAAGAAGGGCAGGCTGCCAAAGGGTCGGGGAGTGGGCATGGCCTGTTATGGATTCGCGAGCGGAGCGCTTTTCAATATATTCAATACCCGTCTGCCCTATTCAGAGGTTCACGTAAAACTGAATGATGATGGCACGGTCAATATTCTGACCCAGGCTGCGGATATCGGACAAGGATCTAATACTGTCCTCTCGCAGATTGTGGCTGAGGAATTGGGTGTGAGCGTGGAGGATGTCACCATAACCGCTTCAGACACACAGAACGCCCCGATGGATCTGGGCAGTTTCAGCAGCCGGGTTACCCTTTTTGCTGGAAACGCTGCCCGAGCAGCCGCTGCCGATGCCAAGCAACAGGTCTTTGAGGCGACCTCGGGACCATTAGGGCTAAAGATTCACCAGCATATGGAGGCCAAGGATCGACGCATCTATATCCGGGAACATCCTGAGAAAGGGCTTACTTTCTCTGAGGCGGTCTTGGCCGCTCAAAGGGCCAAGAATGGTATGCCTGTCATGGGTCGGGGAATCTTTGATCCCCGAAAGAGCGCTGGTTTTGGAAGCCCTACCTGGAGTTTTGGGGCCCAGGTTGCAGAGGTGGAGGTGGATAGTGAGACCGGCCAAGTGGAGGTACTTAAGGTTACTGCCGCTCATGATTGTGGTAAGGCCATAAATCCCCTTTTGCTGGAAGGTCAGCTCGAAGGGTCAATCCATATGGGAATGGGATATGCCTTGTCGGAGGAAATTTTGTTTGATGGTGGCCTGACCCTCAATCCTTCCTCCTTGAATTACAAGATCCCTTTGGCGGATCAGACGCCGGAGATAGAAACGATTGAGGTGGAGACCCATGACCCTGAAGGGCCCTTTGGGGCGAAGGAAGCGGGTGAAGGGCTAACTTTACCCGTAGCCCCGGCTATAGCCAACGCCGTCTATGACGCTGTGGGGGTGAGGATCAAAGAGCTACCCATCACACCGAACAAAATCCTCAAAGCCCTGGAAGAGAATGAGGATCGAAAACAAGAGGGATCACGGATCGAGAGGAAACAGCAAAGTATGTATCCCACAGAGGGAAATACAAAAAAACAGAAAGGAGTAATAGGTTATGGAGATTTCGAAGGAGATCAATCTTAAGGTCATCGGCATAGGCAAGGTGGGAATGAGTATAGTCCAGGCCTTTGCCCAGTCCGGGTTTCAGGTCTATGGGACCGATGTGAACAAAAAGATTATGGACAAAGGGCTGAAGATGGTGGAGAAGAATCTTGAGGCACTGGTTTCCAAGCAGAAATTAGGTGCCGAAGAAAAGGATGCCATCCTGTCAAGGATGAAATTCTCCACGGATCTTGACATCATCAAGGATGCTGACGTGATTATCGAGGCCGTATTTGAGGACATGGATTTGAAAAAGGAGATGTTCAAAAAGATCGACAAATTGGTCGCCTCCAAGGAGGCCCTTCTCTTGACGAATACGTCGTCCCTTTCTGTTTCGGAGATTGCTTCGGTCACCAACAGACCTGAACAGGTAGCCGGGATGCATTTTTTTAATCCCGTGCCCATAATGAGACTTGTGGAGGTGGTTCGGGGCACATTGACATCGGACGAAACCGTTGAGAAAATCAAAGCGCTGGCCAAGTTAATGGGAAAGACCCCCATCGTGTCTACAGACAGCCCGGCCTTTATTGTCAATCGAATGATGAACGCTCTGGTCTGTGAGGCGGCGCGGATCGTTGAAGAAGGGGTAGGCTCGGTGGAGGATGTGGATTTGGGCGCCAAATTTGGCCTTGGCCATCCCATGGGCCCATTCGAACTCATGGATTTTCTCAGCGGCATCCCGTTGATGATCCATGTTACAGAGTATATGGCAGAGGAATTGGGTGACAGATTTCGTCTCCCCGTCTGGGTAAAAAACCTGAACCGCGCAGGCATGAGGGGGCGAGAGACCGGTAGAGGTTTTTACGATTACACCAAAAAGGGGGAGTGATCCCCCGTCCTTCCCCTCGAGTCTGTGTTACAATTCCTTTTCGTCATTGCGACCCCCGCGGAAGCGGGGGGAAGCAATCTCTTCTTGTGTAAGTTAGCATCTGTGCTACCTGTTATGAGATTGCCTTCTCCCCCGCATCTGGTGCGGGGTCCTCGCAATGACCTTGTTTGTTGCCATATTATTCAAGCAACTTTTGGGATATCACATTAACATGTTATAGTGGTATAGTGTCCTGTAAAGGGAATCCCAAAGGCCCTTTATCAAGATTTATAGAAAGAGAAAAACGAGGCATGAGTCCAACATGAATAATCGAGCCCAAAGGACGGAGATCTACTATGCCGAGCCGGTGTATCGTCCTCCCAGCGAGGCATATTCTCTGCTGGTGCAGGCGACGGTAGGGTGTTCGGCAGCCGCAGCGGGGAGGTGTTATTTTTGCGGTTCGCCCCTGTTTCACAAGACTATTCCTGAAAAGCGGTTCAGGATTCGACCAACAGATGAAATCATCCAAGACATTGAAATCGGACGCAGGCAGTACGGAAGTGGGGTAGAAAAGATTTTTCTCCTGGATTCAAATGCACTGATCATGAAAACTCCAGAGCTTTTGAAGATCTTGAAAAGGTGTTATGAAATATTTCCGCATCTCAAGCAGGTATCATGCTATGCCTGTTGTGATGATATCTTGCGAAAAAGCGATGAAGAGCTGACTCAGCTGCGTGAATCGGGTCTTAAGCTTGCTTTCATCGGCCTGGAAAGCGGTGATCAGGAGACCTTGGATCTGATGAATAAGGGGGTGACGGTTCAGGATCAGATTGATGCCGTTGTCAAGGCGAACAGGGCGGGAATCCAGACTTCCGTGACCGTAATTATCGGCCTCGGCGGCAGGAAATTGTATGAGCAGCACGCAATCAATACCGGAAAAGCCGCCGGTGCAATGAACCCCACCTATTTTGCCGCCCTTACTCTCATGGTCGTTCCAGGTACGCCATTGGATGACATGGTGAGACGCGGTGAATTTGAACTTGTCACAGACCCCAATGAGATATTGAAAGAACTCGAATTGATGATACAGAACATCGATGCCCCCGGACCTGTCGAATTCCGCACCAATCATGCCTCAAATTATTTGCCCCTTCGCGGGACTCTCCCCCAAGACAAAGAGAAGCTGTTAAGGACAATCCGGTCTGCCATAAACGATCCAAGTAAGCTACGTCCTGAATTTTTGCGTGGTTTGTAGCCACAAATCGAACGTGGCCGCATCATAAACCGGGCCCGTGAGACTAACAACGAGAAACCATGCACTCAGTTAATCAGCCTGTTATTGAGGGGCCTTGAACGGCTTCACCTTGTAAATCCGGCACAAGGCCCATTTGAGAGGCCAGCCACCGCCCGCTTTATCACAAACATCAGGATCGTCATCTGTGAGCACATTGACGTTGGACTCCCATACCCCATGCAGCCACGGTTCCTCCCCAGGAAGCTCAGGGAACCACCAGCCATGCTCACAATGGACCATTCTGGAATCGATTCCGGTGAAGAGTTTGCATTTCATCCTAACCCTGCCCCGTGGCGATTCGATCCACACCCAATCGCCATCCTCTATTCCCAGTTTGCCAGCTGTTTCGGGGTTGATCTGCACCAGAGGATGCGGGTGCCTGCGGCGTATGGAATCAATTTGACGATGCTCAGAGTGGAAATAAACCCTGATTCTGCCCCCTGTGCTCAACATCAGAGGATATTCCCTGGCCAGCTCAGGCTTGCTGATCGGGCTTTCGTGGGGCTCCTCAAAGTATGGCAATGGATCGTATCCCAGTTGTTCCAAGATGGTGCAATATAGTTCAGCTTTCCCTGTGGGCGTGCCAAAACCCATCTGCTCATACTTGCGGTACCGCCGGGCAGGGGCTTCATAACCCCCTCGGGCCATGAACGACTTGAAGGTCTGACCCACAGGGCTGAGCATATAGTCATAGGCCTGCTCCAGGTCTTCCCAGGGCCAGTACGCCTCCTGGCCAAGCCTGAGGCCAAGCCCGCGTAAGATCTCATAGTCCGTCTTGCGCTCATACTCCCCGGGTATTGTGGATGGCAATGCCTTGTCTCCGCCCAGAAGGGTATTCAGCGTTCCCGCTCCAGCCCCGAGGTAGGGTCTTTCCAACCATGAGGCCACTGGAAGGACATAGTCGGCAAGCTCGGCAGATGGGGTCAGCCAAAAATCCTGGACCACATACAGGTCCAGACTCTTCAATGCCCTATAGATCAACTTAACATTTGGTTCGGTGATCATGGGATTGCTGGCAACGCCAATCATCGCCCTGACCGGATAGGGCTCGTTCGTGAGTATCGCCCGATAGACGCTGGGATGATGAGCGGCTGCCGTGGCACCCTGCAAAGAGAATGCCTTGCCCCAGGTCCTGATGACGTGGGGCAATATGGCATCCCGGCCCGGCCCGCCGATAAATCTAAAACGGTCTGTCCCTATTTGCTTCTTCTTCTGCTCCGGCGATAGCTTCTCGCTGAGCTCCATTTCCGGCTCGGTCACGCATTTCACCGGCCCCGGCATATAGTCGCCACCGGGAACATCGATGCTCCCCGTCAACAAGCTCAATATAAACTTGGCCTGGATGCCTGCAATAGCGTTGCTCTGTTGCTCCAATCCCATCCCATTGGTGGTGATTGTGGGCGCATTCTGAGCATACACCCTGGCGGCTTTCCTGATCCTATCAGCCGGTATCCAGGTGATCTGGTCCACGCGCTCAGGCGCATACGCCTTGGCCCTCTCCCGGAGCTGAGACAAGCCGTGGCACCACTTTCCCACGAATTCTTTGTCGTAAAGGCCTTCTTTGATGATCACGTTTATCATGGACATGAGCAGAGCGGTGTCAGTGCCCGGCCTGATCTGAAGCCAGATGTCAGACAGCTCCGCCGACTCGGTTCTCCGTGGATCGATGACGATGAGTTTGACGCCCTGCGCCTTGGCATCACGTATGGACTTCCACATATGGGGCCTGCTCTCGGGAGGATTTATCCCGATGAGCAGAACGCATTTGGTCGGCATCTTATCCTTGGTGCCTTTCTCAAACCTCAGAAAAGTTCGATTGATAGGGGGCCAACCCAGCATGGCCGTGCCCGTGTTGATACATGGGGCATGACAAACATTGGCGGGGTTTACAATGTTTGGGGTGCCGAACAGATTCAAAAATCGACAGAGCACCCACATGGTCGTCCTCAGGGTGCCACAGTGACAGGCCAATGTCTCCGCTCCATACTTACCCCGAAGTTGTGCCAACTTCCCAGCGATCTCCTCAAAGGCCTGCTCCCAGGAGATCTGCTTCCACTTCCCCTCACCCTTTTCCCCGGCCCTCTTTAGGGGGAAGCTGAGGCGGCCGGGGTGGTACATGAACTCCTTGGCCCCGCGGAACCGGGGGCAGGCCTGGATCGGGGGCCATACCGTGGCTGCCCTGGGATGTGAGCTGTCCTCCTCCATTTTGACGAGCTTCCCATTCTCGCTATAGACCAGGATTCGACACCGGGGATTGCAGAACTCACACACTGCGCTCTTGATTTCAGCAGCCACGCCAATATACCTCCCTCTTTTCATTATCTTAGCGGTCAAGCCTACGACACAATGTTATCTCAGTTCAAGAAGCATCTGGAAACCAACATAATTCTCCACCTTCGCCTATCCCACATTTCTTGCTCTTTTTGAAGAGGCCACTGCTCTTGATCGAAACTTCAGCGCTCTTTGCTATCCCTGCACGGCTTATTTTAAAAGGGAAACAGGGGGATTTTTCCATTGACAAATGAGGTCCCCACGATATAAAAACGAACATTCGTTCATATATTCCAATCATTCGTTATCCCCCAAGCGTTCGTTTAAGATAAAAGCAATTTCTTGAAAAATGTCAATGACCACCGACCATTCTGGTGGCTTAGACCTAAGGTTAAGTTTGGAACTGAGATGATGGAGGAATCTGCAAGCAAACCGAAGAAGGTTAGCGCCAGTGAGGCCATTTCCCATATACGACCAGGAGATCATCTGGTCATCGGAGGCATGGCGGCCGAACCCCAGGATTTGGTCAAAGAAATGGTGGAGCAGCGGGTTCGCCTCGACGGTATCACCATTTACTCCTCATTCCCCATTAGTGAACCTCTTTACGGCACTGAAGAGACCCATGGATCTTTTTTTATTAAGACCTTCTCAGTGGGATCCCTGAGAGAGGCAATAAAACGTAAACAGGCCTCTTACCTGCCATGTCACTTTTCTGAGATTGCCTCCCTTTTTTCCAATGGAACATTCCCTTTAGACGTGGCGCTTATCCAGGTGTCACCACCTGATAAGGATGGCCACTGTAGTTTTGGCGTGTCCATGGAGTATTATCCTGAAGTGATTGCTTCGGCCCCCTTGGTCATCGCTGAAATCAATTCACGAATGCCTCGGACTTACGGAGACGCTCTGATTCACGAATCAGCGTTCAACTTCGTGGTTGAAACCGAGCGGCCTCTCCCAGAATACAGGGTTTCTCAGCCCGGAGAAACAGAGCGAACGATTGCAGAATTTTGTGCCCAACTCATTCCTGACGGCTCGGTCCTCCAGTTTGGGCCCGGGAAGATTCAGTCAGCCATTTTAGCGGGGTTGCTCCATAAAAAAGACCTGGGTATCCACAGTGGACTCATAAATGATCCTGTCATGGATCTGGCAAGAAAGGGATCACTTACAGGAGAAACTAAAACCATAAATAGGGAAAAAATCGTATGCACCTCAGCGATTGGCACCCAAAAGCTCTATGATTTCATAAATGATAATCCCGCCGTAGAATTTTACCCCGCTTCCTATACCCATAATATTTCTGTGCTGAAAAAATTGAAGAGATTTGTTTCATTGAATGTGGCTTTGCAGGTGGATCTTTTGGGGCAAGTGAATTCGGAAACAGTGGACGGCGCCTTAGTGAACGGGATAGGGGGGATGATGGATTTTGTTCGTGGGGCCAGGGCATCTGAGGATGGGAAAGTGATTTTTTGCTTTCCCTCCAGCGTTGGAGGCGGTAAAGTCTCGCGAATTGTTCCCAGCCTCTCCCCAGGCTCGCCTGTGACCACCACGAGGGCCGATATCGACTACTTGGTGAGTGAATTTGGGATAGCACGACTGAGCGGGAAGACTGCAAGGGAGAGGGCAGAAGCCATTTGTGAAATTGCGCATCCTGACTTTCGAGAAGACCTAAGAGTATCTATAAATGAATTCAAGTATTGTTAGAGAGTAGATGATCCAGCCAGGTATACGGGTTGGATTATTTACTAATGAGGGAGGCTAAGAATTGAATCAGAAATTTCAAGATTGGGTAGATAAAAGACATGATTATGCGCGGGAGTGGAAGGAAAGGACTGGTGGGAAAGTGGTGGGGTACCTTTGCACCTATGCACCAGCGGAGATATTTTACGCTGCGGACATTCTTCCGGTCAGGATTTTGGGAGGGCACAAACCTTCCAGCCTGGTTGAGCCTCATATTTATGGTAGCATGTTTTGCCCTTTTTGCCGTGATTGCCTGAGCCAGGGACTGGAGGGGAAATATGATTATTTGGACGGGATCATGATCGCCCAATCCTGTCTGCACATTCGCCAGACCTTTTGGAGCTGGGAAAAGCACATCCCGATGGATTATTCCTATTACCTCTATATGCCCCATAGCACTCAGAGTAACGGGAGATATGCGTATCTTCATGGAGAGCTGGTACGATTCAAAAAATCCCTGGAGGACTGGATTGGCCGAGAAATCACCCCAGAGGACTTGGACAGGGGGATTGAGATCTGCAACACCAACCGCCAGCTATTGAAGCAGGCCTATGATTTTCGTAAGAAGGAGGCGCCACCCATCACGGGTTTGGAAGCCCTGGAAGTGGCCCTGGCCAGCCAGCTTACGGATAAAAGAGAGCATAGTCAGGCATTGGAAGAACTGATCGCGGAACTGCCAGAGAGAAATCTGGATCGCGAAACAGGCACGCGACTGATGATTGTGGGGAGTGAGGATGATGACCGTGAGTTCTTTGAGATGGTTGAGCAGCGTTTAAGCCTCCCGGCCACACTGGTCATTGAAGAGCATTGCACGGGGAGCCGGGACTTCTGGAACCAGGTTGTCCCTCAGGAAGATAGATTGATGGCTATCAGTGCTCGGTATATTGATCGGCCTTCGTGTCCCAGTAAGGACTGGCCAGCACGTCAGAGGTTTGATCATATCGCTGCACTGGTCAAGGATTATGGTGTTGAAGGGGCTATTGTCATGCAACAGAAATTCTGTGATCCCCATGAATTGGACATTCCCGCATTGACGAAGTTTTTTGAAGAGGAACTGAACATTCCCACCTACTTCCTTGAATTCGATATCACGGTACCTGCCGGGCAATTCGCCGTGCGGGTTGAGGCCTTCTTAGAAACCATGGTTGATCTTTTCTAATGGGTGAACGGGGAAATAGTGGAGGTTTAATAGATGGGTGAAGAGAAAGTATACCCTACCGAGCCGTTGAGGTGCTGGAGTAAAGCCAAAGAGTTACGATTCAAGTACTATAAAGATTATGTGGAGGCAAAGGAGAAAGGCGGGATTCGCTGGAGTGGTTCGGCCTGGGCCTTTAATGCCATTCCTTCGGGGTTAGGCGAAGATGTGTATTCAGTCACAGGGGAACCCTATGGGGCCACAAGTACCTATTTTGAGAATTTCTCTCTCCAGTGTCTTGAGGCAGCCGAAAAGGCGGGAATCGCCCGTGACCTGTGTGGCTATTTGCGGAATTATTGGGGTGGACTCCTCCTGGACAAGTTCATCATGCCCGATGGCACCATTTTGGATAAGTGGCCTGTGGCAGACTTTCTCTTCTCATCACATGTCTGTTGTTCCCATGCCAAATGGTATCAGCATGCGGGCGAACTGGAAGGTGGAATACCTCTACAGGCCATAGATGTCTCAGTGGGTCCCTATCCCAATATCCCGGACAGGGAAGGGGCGTTGAGATATATTGTTCAACAAATGAATGAATCCATTGAAATGATGCAAGAAGTGACTGGGAGAGACTATAGTGATGAGTTGCTCATTGAAGCCATTAAGAATGAATGCCGATCTTTTTCCCTCTGGGCAGAGATATGTACCTATAATAAGAATATCCCAGCACCCTTGGACGAAAAAACCATGTACAGCCTTTATGTACTTACCACTCTAAATCCTCAGCGAAAGGAAGTGGCTGATTTTTATCATGAATTGAGAGACGAGGTTAGAGATAGGGCTGAGAGGGGGATTGCCGCAGTCGCCCAGGAAAGATATCGCGTGATCACCGATTCCCAGCCCCCTTGGGCAGCTCTCCAGGTCTTTCGCCACATGGAAAAGGAATATGGGGCAGTCTCGGTGGGATCATGGTATACGTTTGGCTTGATGGGGGCTTTTGATGAAGAGAGTGATGGCACCATTGTTCCATTCCCACCACCACAAGATCGGGGACTGAGTCTCAAAACACGTGAGGAGGCACTTCAAGCCTATGCGGATTATAGGTTGAGGAACTGGGGATGGCGTATCTTTCAGTCCGTAGATGAGCGCCTCAGAATTACCAACCAACTCGTGGATCAATGGAAGGTGGACGCCCTGATTTCTCACCTTAATAAGGGCTGTGAAGGCACGTCCATCGGCATATTAGAGGCAAGATTGGATTTATTGAAAAGAAACGTGCCGGTTCTGACTTTTGAAGGGAACATGGCTGACACAAGGGATTTTGATTTGGAGAGGACTTTGGCTCGAATCGATACCTTTTTGGATGGTGTGGGACTCAAGAAATTAACATCTCAATAACTCATTTAAAATTCGGAAAGGAGGTTTTGGCTATGGATTTAGGTCTTAAGGGAAAAAACGTGATTGTGACTGGAGGTGCTTCCAACATCGGACGTGCCATCTCCCTCACCTTTGGCGAGGAAGGCGCCAATGTGGCGGTGGTGGACATAGACGAGGAGTATGGCAAAAAGGTGGGGCAGATGATTGGGGAAAAAGGCGGCAAGGGACATTGTATTAAAGCAGATGTAACCAAATATCCTGAGGTTGAGAATGCGGTCAAGAAGGCCATAGATCAGTTTGGTGGCGTCGACATTCTTGTCAACAATGTGGGCTGGGAAGATTTTACGCCCTTTTTGGAGATCCCCGTGGAGAAATATGATAAGTATCTGGACCTTAACCTGCGCCATGTCCTGTATTTCACCCGCGCTGTGGTCCCGCACATGGTCGAGAAGAAACATGGCAGCATCGTCAACATAAGTTCTGATGCAGGGCGCCTAGGCGAATACCGTGAGAGCATTTATGCCGCAGCGAAAGGTGGCATTATCTCCTTTACCAAGAACACGGCCAGGGAATTCGGCAGATTCCAGATCCGTGCCAATTCCATATGCCCAGGTGCAACCCTGCCCAGCGAAGAGGAGATTGGAAAAAAGAGCCTGTTCAGACAAGAGGCTGTCTTAAAGCTCTTTCCTCCGGAGGTTCAAGAAAAGCTGGCAAAGCATGGTTACCCTTTGCGTCGACTGGGTAAGTCGCAGGACCTTGCAAATATGGTGGTATTCATCGCTTCTGACCGGGCCAGTTGGATAACCGGCCAGACCATTAGCGTCAGTGGGGGCTATTCCATGTTTTGAGTGTTTGGGCAATCACACAAAATCTCCCCAAGAGTCTGCCCCACAAACCTTCTCCCCTCCCCGGGTGGCCTGTCCAGCGTAGCCCCGCAAACGGGATCTCCGCTTTGCTCCGACAGGCTGCTGCGGAGGATGGGGAGGGGAAAAAGGGGAGAGACAATGCCATGAAGGTCTTCAAGCTGGGATGATAAAAAGGGGAGCTTGGTGGGTCCTTTGGGCCAGGATCCTTTACATATCTGCATTTTGATAATAGAGGTGGAGGGCAGACAGACAGTCCGCAATGTCCTCAAGGCGGGTGAAGACGGGGATCCCGTCTTGGACCAGATTTCGAACGGTGGCACTCTCCAAATGTGAGTTATGACACCCTATGAGAAAGGGCTTCTTGTGGAACCTCATCATCTCCAGGCCCCCTCGTAAGAGCTCTTCCTCACCTCTCTGCCTTTTAAGAAGCCAATCAGGAGGGGAATCCAATTCCATTCCTCCGTATCCGTGACCATGGTAGATCAGGGCATCGATCTCCGTACTGGACAGCAGGGCTTCGAGGATTGAGATCCTGGCCTCATTCTCCAGGCTGAAACCAGCCGCACCAAAATCAATGGGGTTTCTGGTGGATGCCCGATAGGGCATACCGAAATTACGGAGCTTCTTCTGCAAAGAGGGGGACAGTTCTGGAACTTGTAACCCCTTCCGGGCCACATGATCGGTCAACATGACGCCCCAGGACCCGCCTATCGTGACGATACAGACCTTGGACCCCCGCAATGGGGGATAGAATGTGAAGGCATGCCCCAACTCCAGGATGGTTTCAAAATTGGAGGGCATGATACACCCGGCTTGTTTGAATAGGGCATGGTAGGTGTCGATGTTTCCAGCCAGCGCCCCGGTGTGGGATGCGACGGCCCGATTGCCCGCACGGGTTCTTCCCCCTTTATAAACAAGAATAGGTTTCTGAGGGGCGATGCGCCTCGCGATTTTTAGAAACCTCCTCGGCTCCTTTATCCCCTCCATGTATACGAGAATCACTTCCGTCTCCGGGTCCTTACCCAACACTTCCAAGAAGTCCGTTGATTGAAGGTCTGCCTCGTTACCCGTATGCACAAATTTTCCAAGGCCAATTCCCTTGGACCGGCCTCGGTTCACAATATCGTGAATCGCAAAGCCCCCCTGGCATATGAAGCTCATGTGAGAAGATCTCAATATGCCAGAAGGTTCCCCTGTCACGTTGAAGTTCCGGTGGAGGTTGTAGATCCCGCTCACATTGGGCCCTATGATCCGGATGCCGTTCATCTTGCAGAAAAGCGCCATCTCCTCCTCTATTCGCTTCCCCTCCGCACCAAGGGCCTCTCCAAAGCCGGAAGAGATAATGATGATCCCTTTGACTCCCTTTTCCACGCAGGCCTCTAAGATGCCCCAAATCCTTTCTGCAGGGATGACCACGACGGCCAATTCCACCTCTCCGGGCACCTGCCCAAGCCCAGGATAGGTTTTTATGCCAAGCACTTCTTGGGCATTGGGATTGACGAAGCGAAGCGCACCCTTATAGCCGATCTCGAGTAATGCTTTAGCAATCCTGTATCCCCATGAGCCGAATCTGTTGGATGCGCCCACAAGCGCCACGCTCTTCGGATCAAGAAAGAAGGAGAGGTCTTGACTCTCCTCTGTGTCTATTTTGTTATTATCAGCCAAGATTCGTCACGGTCTGGAAATAGATAAGGAAGGCTCAATATGGAAATCATTGCGACAGGCTCGTGGGGGTCAACCCGGATCTCGACCAAAGATTGCCACAGCGCAATTGAAGTAGGTGGGCAGCCCCCCCAGATTGTGGGTTAGGCCCAGTCTGGCATTCTTTACTTGACGAGGCCCCGCCTTCTCTTGAAGTTGCTTATAGACTTCATAGACCATCCTGAGTCCGCTGGCCGAAAGGGGATGACCAAAACATTTCAAGCCCCCGTCTGTGTTGACTGGTAGGTCTCCCTCCAGTGTAAAGGCTCCCGCCTCCACGTCTTCTCTCGCCTTTCCCCGTGGACTGAACCCCAGGTCCTCGTAGAGAATAAGCTCCGTGCTCGTGAAACAGTCGTGGACAATAGCCAGGTCAACCTCCTTGCGGGGGTTTTTGATACCCGCCTGATCATAGGCCATTTGGGCACATTCCACATTTTCCGGCATGGATGTAAATCCATAATCGCTGTCTAAAAGCCCTTGGCCAGCCCCATTAGCCAGCCCCAACCCCTTCACAAGGATATAGTCCTGCTTGAGACTCTTTGCCATCTCAGGTGTGGTGACGATGGCTGCGGCGCCCCCATCACTCATTCCGCAACAGTCAAAAAGACTCAGAGGCCAGGAAATAATGGGCGATTTCAATACCTGCTCTTCAGTGATCTCTCTTTGAAGATGCGCCTTCGGGCTCATAGTCCCGTTGTGGTGGTTCTTTACGGCAATTTTGGCCAGGATCCTTTTCCCCACCTCGATAGGAATGTCGTAATGATAGAAATACCTTGTGGCAAACTGGGCAAACATATTAACGGGAGGTAGATCCACATCCACCTTGCTGGTCTCAAAAGGGCCCGTCAGAAATTGTCCGAAGCCGCCGTAGGTATCTTTAAGTTTCTCAACGCCTACGGCAAGAGCGATATCAAAGGCCCCTGAAGCAACACCGTAGCAGGCATTTCTCAGGGCGTCGGTACCGCCACAACAAAAATTCTCTACTCTGGTAATGGGAATATAATTGAGCTTTATGGCATTGGCCAATCGGGAGCCGGTGCAGCCCGTCACAAGGCTGGCAAACCATGCTGCTTGAATATCCTCTGGCCCCAGACCCGCATCCTCAAAGGCCTCGTAACAGGCCTCAACCATCAGGTCATCCGGGCTTTTGTCCCACAGTTCACCAAACTTGGTGCAGCCCATCCCGACGATGGCCACCTTATCCTTGATACTTTCCATTCTACTTCCTCCTTATGGCCTTACTGGCTCTGCGTTCAGGAATGAGTACCATACTCTATCGGGCTCACCCCCTCCAACCCTTCCCGTTTCAGAGACTGTGTATCAATCCCTTTATCTCATTGCGAGCTCTTCGAGTGCCTCAGGGGAAACTCCCTGAAGGGAGCGTGCCTGCACGCCGAAGTGGCGTTTCGGCACGCAGGCGTGGCAATCTCTTTGTTTTCGATCTCTTATGAGATTGCTTCGGTCCTTTTACTCCCTCGCAATGACATTAGGACCCAGCCCCTCAAGGGCGACAACAGGCTAAAACTGCTCCTCATACCGGACTAAAAGGAGTTTGTTTCAATTTATCCAGCATCCGGTATCTCTCCGAGGCCTAGGCTCTGGGAGGCGGAAGCCAGTATCGCTCTGCTAGAATCTTACCGGCCGTGCCTTCCAGAAATAGTTAACAATCTCTTCCCGCTCAAACAGTCTCCTGAAAGTCATTTCCACATCGGCCCCGATCATCATATCGCCTTGACTAATCTTAACCTCTTTTACCATATGATCCGTCATAAAGCATTCCATTCGGCCTCCACCCTCTAAGTCGATAACAGCGATGACTGCAGGGGAATCAATGATGCTTGAGACGTTATCCATTGAAAATGTGAAGACTTTCCCTAATTTATCAGACAACCTGACAGGTTGAAATTGGTCTTTGGTGCGACATCTAACACATGTCCGCTGAGGGGGATACTGAACGGTGCCGCAGTTTTCACACTTTCCACCATGAAGTCGCAGATTTCGGTTCACATCTCTAAACAGGGCAGGGGCTGAAGTATGCCCGTAGGGTATTGGGTAGATGGACTCTATTCCCGGCAGAATACCGCGACAATAGAGATAGGTGCGGTAATCCTCCACAAGCTGCTTGGATTCCAGATGCTGTTTTATTCCACCTCGGGGGACCATATCCTTGATTTTTTCGGTCACCTTAAAGATAAAGGCATCCGCGCCGTTGCCATAGTTTGCCAATAAGAGGATATCGCCCGGCTGCGAACCTTCAAGGGCAGCCACCAACAACATCATCGCATAGGGTGTGCCCGCGTCCCCTATGAAACCGAATAAGGGATCCTGCAGCTGGGACTTGGGATCAAATCCCAGTCGGCCGGCGAGACGGGCCGATGCCCTTGCGTCGGGGGTGTAGAAAATCGCCTTGGTGATATCACCAGGCTTCAGGCCCGTTTTTTTGAGAATCCCGGTTACCGCCTCCATCATTGTATTTTCATATCCCTCTGTAGCAGTGAATCTGGTCTCCCATGAGCGGATATAGGGGCTCTTATCAATCCGCCAGATATCCATTATCTCATGGCAGACAGAGTAGCTCTCCTCCAGGCTAGCAACCACATCATCTTTGCCCATAAGAATAGCCGCGGCCCCGTCTCCTAGGCCCTGTTCCAAGAGGGACCCAGGCGCTCCCAGCCGGATATCGGCAGCGGCCACCATGACTTGCTGGGCGGAACCGGCTGCGACGGCGTCTGCGGCAGACCTCAAAGCGGTGGTGCCTGCCTTCAATGTATTGGCATAATCTGCGGTAATGATGTCTCGACGTAAGTCTGCCGCCACAGCCACCGTTGTAGCGGCCTGCTTCTCATTGTAAGGAAAGCTTGTTGATGCAAGAAAAAGTCCGTCTACTGAATCGCGTTTAAGCCCGCGCAGGCAATCCAATACAGCAGCCACGGCCATGGTAATACTGTCCTCGTCAAAATTGGCAAAAGGCCTTTCACCTTTGAGTCTGTTGGCTATGGCATTGCGCTTTAGCCTGAGGAAAGGGATGTAAGCACCAAAAGAAGTTATACCGATCATTCTGAATGCCTCCCGTCAGCAAGTTAGGAAATTGCTTCACAATTTTCAAGTTGTTGGCACAAATAGCATTTTCGGCAGGAGAAATCTAAATCTGCGCTGGAAGCCTTTCTTCGAACCAGGAAAAGGGACCCCTAAAAAAATAACGAATGTTCGTTCGTACAATTACCTTTAAGAAAAAAACGTGTCAAGAAAAATAGAGCCCCCCCGTTTGAACATTTCTCTTGACAACCGACAGCTCCTGCATTAAAAACGAACGTTCATACATAAGGAATTTAAATGACTGAGAATACCAGAGGGAATGTGAACAGGTGAAGAGATCTAACACGAAAAGAAAGATCTTAAAGAAAGCAACAGACCTCTTTTATGAACGTGGTTTTGTAAAGGCCTCGATCAGGGATATTGTCAGGGCTGTGGGGGTGACCAATTCTACGGTCTATATACATTTTAGGAATAAAGACGAAATCCTTTACAGCATCATAAAGGATATCGGTTCAACACTGATAGAAGAGCTTGAGGAAGTGGCCAGGAAGCATGCTGATCCCATTGTTTGCCTCAAAGAAATGATTTTCAGGCAAGTTTGCATTATTAAAGAAAAAAGGAAACAGATTAAGATTTACATCGAGGAACAATACCAACTACCCACGCCACTCCGGAAAAAGGCACTCGCTCAACAACGTCAAATATACGATATTTATTATAATAAAATTGGTGAACTTAGAGAGAAAGGCTTTACCAATGAAGTTGATCAGACCGTGGTGACTTTTTGTATCTTTGCCACGATGAACTGGTCGTATCGCTGGTTTAGAGACAGGAAAAGGCTTTCCATAGAAGAAGTTGCCGAACATATGATTAACATCCTTTTGTCAGGTATTCTGAGGAATGCTGTCCCATACGATGCCGACAAGAGCATTGCACGGTAATCGACTCCACAAGATAGAGGTACGCAATACGCTCTCTGGAGTCCCGCTGAGAATTGAGGCGGGAAACGGTATAAAATCGTGAAAGCGATTTTATTAGAGGTGAAAAATGGATAAAATTGAGACCCTACGCCAAAAAAAAAGAAAAATTATCGAGGGGGCAAGCCATGAGGCAAAACAGAGGCTTTTTTATGACAAAGGGATGCTGCCTCCTCGTGAGAGGATAGACAAACTCCTGGATGCAGAGAGTTTTTTTGAGCTTGATATGCTCGCTACCCATCATTACCGGGATTTTGGGATGGATAAAAAGGAGATTCCTGCCGAAGGTGTCATTACAGGCTTCGGCGAGATCAACGGCAGAAAAGTTTGCGTCTATGCCCAGGATTTTTCGGCGTTGGGAGGCACCTACGGAGAGATGCATGGGAAAAAGATATGCGCTGTGATGGATACGGCAGCCCAGGCTGGTGTGCCCGTGATCGGCATCTGCCACTCAGGAGGATTGAGATTGCATGAAACACTGGGGCCCATGGAGATGTTTGGCCAGCTCTTCAAAAGGAATAGCATTTATTCCGGTGTGGTTCCCCAAATCTCTATCATTCTGGGCGTGGTGGCTGGGGGCCAAGCCTATTCTCCAGGCCTTACCGATTTCATTTTTATGACAAAAAAGAGTGCCATCTACATTGCCGGTCCTGCCTTTGTGAAGGCCCAAACAGGAAAAGAGATCAGTGATGAGGCGCTGGGCGGGGCAGTAATGCACGCAGAAAAGAGCGGGCTGGTGGATGTTCTGAGAGATACAGAGGATCAAATACTTGAGGATGTGCGCAGACTCGTGGATTTTCTACCGCTCAACTGTCACGAGCCTCCTCCTTATAACCCAAACGATGATGACATAAATAGATGTGCGGATGAACTAAATCAGGTGCTGCCCGAGGAATCACAAAAACCCTACGACATGCACCATGTGATTCACCCGGTTTTCGATAATCAGGAATTCTTCGAGATGAAAGCTGGGTTTGCAAAGAATATGATTACAGGTTTTGCCAGGCTTTCAGGACACGCTGTGGGCGTCGTTGCGAGTCAACCAAACCATTTGGGCGGAGTGATTGATATCAAAGCCGCCGAGAAAGGCGCACGGTTTGTCCGGTTCTGCGATGCCTTTAATATCCCCATCATTAGCTTTCAGGACACCCCGGCGTATCTCATTGGAAAAGAAATGGAGCAAGGAGGGATGATCTATAAAGGCGCCAAGTTGCTCCATGCCTATGCCGAGGCCACCGTACCCATGGTTACTGTTATTGTTAGAAAGGCCTATGCAGGCGCCTATATTGCCATGGGGAGTCAGTATCTGGGGGCTGATTTCGTTTACGCCTGGCCAGGGGCCGAGATCTCCAGTGTGGCCCCTAAGACGGCCGCTAGCATCATATTCAGGAAAGAGATTGCCGAGGCAAAAGATAAGAACGAGATCGAAGCCTTATACCGATACTATCATGAAAAATACGTAGATACCCATAGGGCGGCTTCGTTGCGGCATATCAATGACATCATTGAACCCAGAGAGACCAGGCCGGTCTTGATAAAATCGCTCATGCTCGTTAAGGGAAAGCGGAAGACAAGACCAGAGAAAAAACATGGGAATATACCATTATAAGTGTCTAAAGTGACCTGCCCGCCAATGCCTCATTGTCATGGGTACTAAAGCCCCCATTGTAGTGAAATGCGAGGACACAAAGGCTTACATCCCTAAGGGCTGTGGCAGGCGGGGCTAAAGTGACCAAAGAATTTATTAGTTTTGGTAGGGGGATATGGAAACATGGATTTTGAGTTGAGCGAAGAGATTAAGGCCATTCAGGATACGGCGCGTAGGTTTGCCCAAAAAGAGATTCTGCCCCGGATGGCTGATGATGATAAGAACCATGTCTTTCAGAGAGATCTGGTAAAAAAGATGGGAGAACTCGGCTTTTTTGGCTGCCCCATCACTGAAGCTTATGGTGGATCCAATCTGGGCTTTCTGGCCCATACTGTGGTTACCGAAGAAATCGCCAAGACAGGCGGTTCTCTGCGGGCCGCCTTTAATATGCAGACCATGGGTACGGCCAGAGAGATCTTTCAATTCGGTACAGAGGAGCAGAAAAAGAAATATGTCCCTAAATTGATCAGCGCCGAGTACTTGGGTTGTATTGGGATTACCGAACCAAACGCGGGCACCGATGTGGCGGCCATGAGAACTAAGGCAATAAAAAAAGGAGATAAATATATTTTAAACGGTTCAAAGACCTGGATCACCTATGCCCAAGTGGCTGATGTGGGAATTATCTATGCATACACGGACGCTTCCAAGAAGCACAAAGGGATGAGCGCTTTCCTTGTGGATATGCACTCCGATGGGATTACCATTGGTTCCACTGCAGATAAACTGGGATGGCACGCTTGCCCCACAGGAGAAATATTCTTTGACGATGCCGAAGTGCCTTTGGGAAATCTGCTGGGGGAAGAGGGGAGGGGTTTCGAGTATGCCATGGGCGGGCTAGACAACACCAGATTGACAGCCGCCGCAGGCGCGCTGGGTATGAGCCAAGGTCTAATCGATGAGTCGCTGAAGTATGCAAAACAGCGGGAGCAATTTGGAAGACCCATTGGGAAATTCCAGATGGTTCAGGAGGAGTTGGGCCGCATGATCGTGGAAACAGAGGCGGCTCGACTGCTCACCTATCGATGTGCCATGCAAAAAGATGCTGGAAACACACATAATACCCTGGAGACATGCATGGCCAAATACTACGCCAGTGATGTGGCCTCAAGGGTTTCCGATAGCGCCCTCAGGATACTCGGGGCATATGGATATTCGACCGAGTACCCGGTGGAGAGATTGCTCAGGGATGCCAAACTGAACCAGATATTGGAAGGGTCAGCCAATATCCTTAAAATGATCATTGCCAGCGACGCTTTGGGTTATAGGAAAGCAAACCGATAACGAAGCACCCCCCCTTTGCTGCCCCGTTGAAAGCGGGGCTCAAACGAAGCGGACCGGTGGATTCAAAGAGGGTTGAAGGTTTCGTCTGCCCGTGTGGGTGAGGAATTTGGTTCGGGTCGGCTTGGTTGGTCGTGAGACGGGCAGGGGATTTTATGATTATAGTCAAGAAGGGAAGTAAGTAATGTCCGCTCAGGAAATTGTTTTTAAAAAGGATCAGGCGATTGCCACGATCACTTTCAATCGGCCTGATGTGCACAATGCCCTTAATACCGCCATGGTGGATGGCTTGGAGAGGGCTTTGGATGAAATTGAGCAGGATAAAAACGTTCGATGTCTCATTCTCACGGGAGCGGGAGAGAAATCATTCCTATCCGGTTCTGATATTAAGGAACTGAGCCAAAGGACGCCTCTGAACAGCATTGAAACGTCTGTAAAAAGACAGGGCTTGCTCAACCGGATGCATGGTATGGCCATTCCTTCGATCGCGGGCATCAATGGCTACGCCTATGGGGTGGGATGCGAAATTGCCCTCGCCTGTACATTACGGGTGGCATCAGAGGAGGCCAAAATGTGTCAACCAGAGATCAATTTGGGAATTATCCCCGGGGCTGGAGGCACGCAGAGACTCCCAAGACTGGTGGGTAAGGCCAGGGCAGCAGAGTTGATTTTGACGGGCAAGATCATAGATGCAGAGGAGGCTTATCGGATAGGACTCGTCAACAAGGTTGTTCCTGCAGCTCGATTAATGGATGAATGCCGTGAGTGGGCTAGAACGCTTTGTGAAAAGAGCCCTACCGCCATGAAGTATGCGCTCAGGGCCATCAATGAAGGTTTTGAAGTTGACCTGGCCACCGGGCTGAGGATTGAAGGTTTATGTCTGGGAGCGTGTTTCGCATCCAAAGATAGTCGGGAGGGTCTGACCGCGTTTTTGGAGAAGAGAAAACCTAAGTACAAAGGGAAATAACAGAGAAATGCAGAAATTTTTGTTCAATAAATGATTTCAATGAAAAATGTGGGGTTACTATGAACTCGGAAGACCTTTTGAAAGACAAGGCCATCCTGGTGGTGGATGACGAGCAGGACATCGTTGATACTGTTGTGGAAGTACTGGATATGTGCACGGTTCGCACGGCACAGGACTATGATACGGCGATTCAATACCTCTTGAGTTATACCTTTGATATCGTCATCTTGGACATCATGGGGGTTAATGGTTTCGAACTCCTGAAGACTTCGGTAGAGAGGGGCTTCCCAACCGTTATGCTCACGGCCCATGCCCTCACACCAGAGGCCCTGAAGAAATCCATAAAACTTGGGGCCGTTTCTTTCCTGCCCAAGGAAAAGATGCCA
>Ga0209536_100004255_pt1 | contig 22606 bp, 23 predicted proteins | sample DeeMarSeWOR28_12_FD_187461 | JGI IMG/M metagenome (GOLD analysis project Ga0209536, IMG submission 187461) | Marine sediment microbial communities from White Oak River estuary, North Carolina - WOR-2-8_12 (SPAdes) (version 2) | ecosystem: Environmental > Aquatic > Marine > Intertidal zone >... | reverse complement strand
AGGTTATATAATTGCTGGTTACAAAAGTACTTATGGTAATTTAGTATGCGGTATATGGTTGATCAAAACAGATAAATTTGGTGATACCCTCTGGACAAAAACATTTGATGGTGATTCCTGGGATGAAGGCATGGTAGCTAAGGAAACTATGGATGGTGGATATATTATCGTAGGGACAAAAGGTGGTGTTTTCCCTCCTCCCTATGTAGGAGATATTTGGGTGATAAAAACAGATGCCATGGGAGATTCCCTATGGTCCCGGGCATTTAGTGGAAATGAACCGGGTGAAGGCAAAGATGTCCAGGAAACATCTATAGGTGACTACACCATATTGGGAAATATTGCTGGACAGGCCTGGTTGATTAAGACTAATAGTAAGGGTGATATCCTTTGGACAAAGAGGTACAGTGGTAGAAGTGCTAATGCTCTTGAAAAAACCTCGGACGGCGGTTATGCTATCACTGGAGAATTTGGAGGACAAGCGTGGCTGGTTAAAACAGATAGTACTGGAGATACTCTCTGGACAAAAACATACGGTTCAGGATTTGGCAACTCTTTAATGCAAACAAGTGATGAAGGTTTCATTATTACGGGAGGAGTTCTAGATAGTCTTCTTTTGATTAAAACTGATGCTTTTGGAAATATGGTTTGGACAACAACTTATTTTCATACGAACGGTTTAATTGATGAATGTACGATAGGGAATTCAGTTAAGCAAACCATTGATAGCGGATATATCATTACTGGAACTTATCATCATGATGCTGGTGATAAAAATATGTTAATAATCAGAGCTGATGCAACAGGTAATATACTTTGGATATCTAAATATATATATTTGGAAGAAGGTAATTCAGTTCAAATATCTTCAGATGGTGGATACATCATCACGGGGCAATGCATTCCTCAAGATATCTTTCTTATAAAAACTGCACCTGAGCCAAGCAATATAGTCACTAGAAATCACAACTAAAAAGAGGGATAATCTTTAGAAGTTATAAGTACTGACAATAAATAAAAGACCACCAGTCAGACCGGTCAAGTCATAGCACTGGTGGTCAGGTCGCCACAAAGGGGAGTTTTTGTATAAAAACGTCCCTTGCGGGCTTTTTATTTTAATGAATTGTGGTCGGAAATGCAACTATGGTTTTCATAGCCACCAAACTAAAGGAGGACTTATCATGAAGTCTTTTATTTACACCATCATTGTTATGGTTTTGATATTTGGATTGTCCAATGCAGGTATCATAAACGTTCCCGGAGATCAATCCACCCTTCAGGCCGGCATCAACGCTGCCCAAAATGGTGATACGGTCTTAGTCGCCGACAACACTTACTTCGAAAACATCAACTTCAAAGGCAAAGCTATTACCGTTGCCAGCCATTTTCTGATTGATGGTGACAGCACCCATATTGACAGCACTATCATCAACGGCAGCCAGCCATCGCATCCTGACACTGGGTCAGTTGTTTTATTTGTTTCGGGTGAAGATACGACTTCTATTCTATGTGGTTTTACCCTTACCGGAGGTAGTGGTACATTTTGGGATTTGATTCCTCAATATCAGAGCAGAGATGGTGGAGGGATACTCTGTGAAAACTCCGGATGTAAAATTCTTAATAATAAGATTGTGAACAATTCGACCAGTGAGATTTATTCTTCCGGAGGTGGTATTCTTGCTTATGCAGACTCCCCTATACCCAGTGGCGCTTACTATGTTATTATTGAAGGTAATGAGATTACTGACAATTCAGTAACTGCAGGAACAGGTAACGGCAATGGGGGCGGCATAGCCATATATTGTGATGAAAATATAAATGGAAAAATAATTGATAATATCATATCAAATAATGAATGCTTCTCAGACGCAAATTTGGCTCTCGGTGGTGGTTTAGACTGCTATTCAGATAACACAATTAATCCACCCCAAATAATTATCAAAAACAATAATATTTCGCATAATAGTGCTATTAGTAACGCAAATGTTCCAGGTACCCCCGAAGCACAAGGAGGAGGGATGAGGATACGAGGTTATTATGCAATGGTGCAGGGTAACAATATAACTTACAATACTTTAAATTCTTTAAGTGGTTCAGCGGGAGGTGGAATCCGCATAGTAGCATCAAATAATTCCTCCATAATTGATGGGAATATAATTAAACATAACAGTTCAATTGGCGCAGCGGGAGGAATGGGCATTCATACTTCTAATCCTTTCATGATTAATAATATCGTGGCTGAGAATTCGGGAGAAACGGGAGGAGGAATTGTATTTTATCAAAGCAATCCGCAAGAATTCAGTAATAATACCATATTCAACAATCAGGCAACCTCAGTGGGAGGAGGAATTCGTATTTGGTATTCTTCTCTCGTATCCCTGAATAACATCATTTGGGGAAATCATGCACCCGTTGATTCACAAATTCATATTCATACTGGCGGCAATCTGCAAGCTGTTTATTGTGATATCCAAGGTGGCTGGCCGGGTGAAGGGAATATTGATGAAGATCCGTGCCTGGTCGCTGATAGCCTATCGAATAATAGCCCCTGCATCGGCGCAGGGACGACTCCATGCCCACCGTATGATAATAACAGAAGAATGCGGCCTTACCCGGCAGGATCCAATCCGGATATCGGTGCGTGGGAGTCGAAGTTGGATTCTCCAATCGTCGGGATAGTATGGCAGCCGACCGCAGGAATAATTCAATCTTATGGACTTGAACAAAATTATCCCAATCCCTTCAATCCCAGCACCACCATTGAATTTGCCCTTCCCCACTCCGGTTTCGTAACGCTCAAGATTTACAACATCCTGGGAGAAGAAATGGCAGCGCTGGTCTCAGAAAGACTGACTGCCGGGAAATATAAATATGAGTGGGATGCCAGTGATTTAGCGAGTGGCGTGTATTTCTATCGCCTCGAAGCTGGAAAAGATTTTATTAAAACGAAGAAGCTTGTTTTGCTGAAATAGGAATCATATTTAAACATAAAAGGTGCGCAATCTAATTGCGCACCAGATTATTAGGGATTCAAATCAGGGAGAAAATTATCATAATTCCTTAGGGAAGGTATAAAATGAAAAGGCTAATTTTATTATCCTTATTAATTTTTGCACCAATTTTTTTTGATCAAGACAACTTATCTGCTCAAACTATTTTAACTCGAAAAAGTGAAACGCCCATCACTTGCATATTAAATGACGTATGTTTTATCAACGAAAAGGTTGGTTGGATTGTCGGAGAAAATAGTACCATACTTCATACAAGGGATGCGGGAACCAATTGGGAAATACAATCTGGTGGGGGCACGCAATTACTTCATGCGGTTAATTTTGTTGATTCTTTAACTGGCTGGATTGTCGGTGAGAAAGGACTAATACTTCATACAAAGGATGGAGGTGCTCATTGGATACCCCAAACAAGTGGTACAAAGCAATTGTTATACGATGTTCATTTTATAGACCATACCCATGGGTGGGCAGTGGGTTGTGGCATAATTCTCCACACTGATGATGGCGGTAAAAACTGGCTTCATCAAAATATAAAAACGTCTTATGATCTTTATTCAGTTCGTTTTACTGATTCTGAAAATGGTTGGGCAGTTGGGGGAGGTACTATACTGAATACCACAGATGGCGGAAAACAATGGAATGAGCAAGAACATGAAGCCAGAGGTTGTTTGTATTCGGTTTGTTTTGTCAGTCCACAAATTGGTTGGGTAGTAGGCGATTACGGAACAATCCTACATACTGTAGATGGAGGCAGTAATTGGAATTTGATAAAAAGTGGCAGAGAGATCTGGTTAAGCTCTGCCTGTTTTAAGGACAAGAAAAATGGTTGGGTGGTCGGAATAGTCTATGACTCGCTTACGGCAAAGGGAGTAATCCTGTCCACACAAGATGGTGGTTATAACTGGGACGAAGAATTGAAAGAACATCCGGTATATTCTGCTTGTTTTCCTAATCAGAAATGTGGTTGGATGGTTGGTGAAGCCGGTGCTGTTTTCAATATTCGCCAGAAATAAAGCTATTGAAGGAATGTACATGATATCTTTGGAATGTCGAGAATTTGCAAGTGGGGTGTATCTGTATAGAATTCAGGCAGGAAAGTACGTGAACGCTAAGAAGATGGTACTACTGCGCTAAAGCTTCGTAGGATAAATCCTACTGCGTTAGCACTACAGGGGATAAATGTTGATGAGATGATATTAAGGCGGTCGAGAGGCCGCCTTTTTATTCGAATGAGGATTAGATTAAATCCCTAATGCAATTCGTAAACGTTTATCAACCTCTTGCATTAATCCATCACTCAATTTTCCTAATACACGCAAAACAAGTGATTTATGAAGCAGCGCCAATTTGTGAACACGCATTAATGAACGAAATTTTAACCCTGTCTTAGGGAAGGATGGATGCTCGATTTCTAAAATGTAATCGGTAGGAAGTAAGTTGGATGAAATCACCGAAGATATAAAGAGGCAATGAACGTCTTCAATTTTATGGAGTAAATTATTGGGAGTCAAAATAATTGCAGGTCGTACTTTGGAACCGGTCAAGTCACTAAATGGATAGCGGATTAAAACTACACTTCCACGGGTAACTATTTTTTGGGCCATTCTACGGCTTCTCCGTCCCTCACGGAATACACATCTTCATCTTTAGAATTCAGCCACTCAAAGCTTCCCGATTCTTCTATCAGTTGGGTCAGCTCTTCTATAAAGATATCATCACTTAAAATATTTCTTTTCCTGAGTTTTCTCCTCGTTAGTAAGAAAATTGCGAATGTTTCGATCTCCTTTTTCTCCTGGGGACTCATTTGTTCAAACAATTCTTTTAGCTTATTTGTCATAACTTTTTCCCTTTGGTCAATAGATTACAGTCTTAATTTACCAGCCACTTACACTTTTCCCAAAATATTTTTTGCTTATCTCCAAATCTCAATTTCCCATCCCCGCTTTTTTCCAATTCTTTTTAAAGCGGACGTCGGATTTACTGCCACTACTTTTCCAAACGTCTCCATGTGGTGCACATCGGCATGGTGGTTGGCGAAGACGATGGAGTTTTCAAACTCAATATCCAATTGAGGCTGCAATTTTTCTAATATTTGTTTTTTGCGGGTGCCATAAGGATGCAGACCGACAATGCCGCCGGTGAATTTGCCGTCTCTGATTTCCATTGGCGTGCAGACAGAATGATCGGGTTTAATTTCAGAGATTAAGTGTTTAGTCAGAAAATCGGGTGAGCCGCTCATGATAAGAATGTTAAATCCCTCTTTGCGGTATTCCTCGACGGTGTTTAATCCGGTTTGAGAAAGGGCGGGGGAGATGGCATGGCTGTAATAATACTCTGCAATAGTTTCTATTTCTTCAATAGCTAATCCTTTAAGATATCTTTTGTTATTTTTGAATCCCTCCTCGCAGTTGCCTTTTAGAGCCGAAAAAATTCCGTAAAAGAAATAACTGAAAATATTGTTAAGTGGAATTACCCCCCGCTTAACTAAATGAAGTATGAACCGCTGCTCCATGGAAGATTTGGGCAGCAAGGTGCCATCCACATCAAAAACCGCCCAGCGCGCCATTATCCTTCATCCTTCAATTGGCGGGGTAGATAACGGTCGAAGAGATAGAATCTGCCGTCCCACAAAACGGGAATGCCGCGGATTAAATTCAGCGCCACCACAAACCAGACCAGAATATTGGTAATGAACATTAGGTTGAACAGGAAATTTTCGGGCAGCCAGCGGATCAGCAGGCCATATCCTTCCTGCCCGACCAGAATAAGTCCCAATATGAAAAAGGCCATCAGTTTGCTAGCCCCGTACACAGCCCGGCTGAATCGTGATGCCGTCAGAAAATGAGTGAACGAAGACTTCATCATGCTTTTTTCACCAAAAGGTGTTTTTCCTTCTTTGGTGAAGGCGACGCTGCGCAGCGTATCCACCAAAAAGCTGCGGCCGACAAAAATAACCGGTACCCAAAAGCTGACCAGTCCCATGAAGGTGAAAAATATCCAGTATACATGCTCCACGATGCGGTCACCGGTAATATCAAATAATGCCCCGAAATCGGAAGCAACGCCTAATTTGCGGGCAACAATGCCGTCCAATGAATCTAAATAAATAACCACAATAGTTAGGACTACTGCGGCAATACACCAGTAAAATCCCAGTTGGAAAATAAAGATAACAAAGAAAGCCAGAATGATTCTACCTAATGTGATGACGTTGGCAGTCATAAATCCTCCCATTTTTTATTTTTTGTCACTCCTGCAGAGGCAGGAGTCCATTTATGGATTCCACGCTGAATACATGCGGGAATGACAACTTAAAAAAACTTATTGCGCACACTGTCATGCTGAACTTGGTTCAGCATCTGTTTTTTAAAGTCAAAAGACTCTGAAACAAGTTCAGAGTGACATAGTCTACGGATTTATAACCGAATAAACATCTTCCCCGATAATTGCCGCACTAATCCGGATAATTCCAGATTTAGCAAGCTGGATAAAATCACCGCCGGGGTTTGTTTTAACTCCAGGACGAGCCGGTCAATGTGCTTTGGATCAGAGGAAAGATTTTCCAGCACAGTTTTTTCCAAAGCGGAGAGATGATCTGGAATCGGTTTTTCCGCTGGTTGGGATTGCGCCAACCCCGGGGCAATTTCATCCAGAATATCCTGAACGGTGTGCACCAACTTTGCTCCTTGCTGAATAAGGCGATGCGGCCCGCTGCTTTTGGAATTGGTGATTGTTCCCGGCACCGCAAACACTTCCCGGTTCTGGTCAACAGCATAATTGGCGGTAATCAGCGCGCCGCTCTTGTCACCTGCCTCCACAATCAGGACGCCCAAACTGATTCCGCTGATAATCCGGTTCCTGCGGGGGAAATTTATCGCATCCGGTCCGGTACCGATGAAAAATTCTGAAAAGAGTACCCCTTTCTGTTCGATCTGTTGAAATATTTTCCGATTCTCCGGCGGGTAGATATGATCCAATCCACAACCCAAGACCGCAACAGTTTTCCCGCCATAATCTAAAGCAGCCTGATGTGCAACTGTGTCGATACCACGTGCCAGGCCACTGACGATGGCAATGCCATTATGGATTAATTCGCCAACCAATTTTTCCGTTACGGTTTTACCATACTGTGTCGGCGTTCGGGTTCCGACTACCGCCAGGCAGGGCGGTAAGGATTCCGGTAACTCTCCTTTATAAAACAGTACCAATGGAGGGTCAGCGGTTTTCTTGAGCAAATTTGGATACTTTTGATCCCAGATAGTCAGGGCATTAACCTGGTGCTTTTCAATCAGCTCAAGCTGTTCGTCAACTTCCTGCTGATTGCCTCCCTTCTTAATCTGCTCGATGAGTTTGCGGTCTATTCCGTTTACTTGCATTAATCTGCGGGCCGGCGCTTTGAAAATTTGTTCGGTTGAGTCAAAAACTGAAAATAACCGCCGGATTCTTCCCGATCCAAAATTCGGGATGGTTAATAACAGTAGAATGTCATTTAGTTTTGGTTTTTCAGCTGGCATGATAGGGTTGTGCTTCTTTGGTAATGTTTACTCTTTGGATTTCATTCCATAAACGGGATTTTAAATTATCCAGTCCTTCTCCGGTAACCGCTGATATTCCTAAAACAGGATAGGGGAATTTATTCTTGTACTTTGATAGGAGATTTTCTTTTGGCCAAACATCTTTCTTCGTGAAGAGGATCAATGCCGGTTTCTCTACCAGGACCGGTGAATATTCCTGCAATTCGTTATACAATGCTTTAAACGTCTTTAGAGGAGATTCCTCTTCAGGATCAGTCGGATCGATAAGGTAAGTGATGATGTTTGTCCTCTCGATATGTCTCAAAAATTGCAGCCCCAAACCCTTTCCCTCATGGGCGCCTTCAATCAGCCCCGGTATATCTGCTACCACAAAGCTATTCATGGATTGATGTTTTACAATTCCCAAATTGGGTTGCAGCGTGGTAAATGGATATGCAGCAATTTTTGGACGGGCGGCGGAAATGCTGGAAAGCAAGGTGGATTTACCGGCATTGGGTTTTCCCACTAATCCCACATCTGCGATTAATTTCAATTCCAGAATAATTGATCTATCTTCTCCCGGCTGCCCCACTTCCCACTCCCGGGGTGAACGATGCGTTGAGGTAGCATAGCGGGCATTTCCTTTTCCGCCCCGTCCCCCTTTTGCCACGACAAATTCCTGCCCAAACTGAGTGAGATCAATGAGAATTTGATTCGTTTCGTCATCTTTTACGACGGTGCCCGGCGGAACTTTCAAAACGATATCCTCCCCCTTTTTGCCATGTTTATTGCTCCCCTTTCCATGTTGACCCCGTTTTGCATTATAGCGGGAATGATATTTATAGTCAATTAAAGTTCGCAGTTGCGGATCAACTTTTAAAATGATGCTGCCCCCCCTGCCGCCGTCGCCGCCATCCGGCCCGCCTTTTGGAATAAATTTCTCCCTGCGGAAACTGACGCAACCGCTGCCGCCTTCTCCGGCTTTGACATAGATTTTAGCGTAATCTAAAAACATGGTTTTTAGAAATGCTTTCTCTCAAAAGGATTTTAAAGATTTGCTCAAACTAAATCAAGTGCACTACTATTTGGTATTTGGTCTCAATTAGCAAAGATTTTTCGAAGTGAAATTGATTTTATTCCTCCCTTATATTAATATAAAACAATATTGGTGATTTCTTCAATTAAGATTTATCGTCAGTGGAGAATTTAATGCGGAATCTGATTGGTATTCGAAAGGAAAGCAAATACCCAACCGAGCGACGGGCACCCTTCACCCCCGATCAAGTGAAAGATCTAATACGGGCATACGACATAAATGTGATTGTGCAGTCCTGCGATAAACGCTTCTTTAAGAATGAAGAATATGAACGAGCCGGGGCCATTATCTCAAAAGACCTTTCGGAATGCAATATTATTTTTGGAATCAAAGAAATTCCAGTGGATGATTTAACTCCAAACATGCCCTATTGTTTTTTCTCTCATACCATAAAAGGTCAATCCCACAATATGGCTATGCTCAAAAAAATGATGGAATTAAAAGATACTTTGATTGACTATGAATTGGTTAAGGATGAAAAAGGCAAACGAATGATATTTTTTGGCCATTATGCAGGTTATGCTGGAATGATTGACTCCCTTTGGGCGTTGGGACAGCGATTGCTTTGGGAAGGGATTGATACCCCATTTGGAGATATTAAACAGACAAATCAATATGAATCGTTGGATGCCGCTAAGGCGGCGGCAAAAAAGGCTGGAACAAATATTCGAAATGTCGGACTACCGGATAAGTTGGTACCTTTTATTTGCGGTTTTACCGGATACGGTCAGGTATCAAAAGGCAGTCAGGCAATTTTTGATTTGCTGCCGGTGGAAGCCATACATGCAAAACGCTTTTTCGATTTCATCAATTCGGGCAATTTTTCAAATAAAACTCTCTATAAGGCTGAATTCGCCAAACCGGATATGTTTGAAGACAAAACTGGAGGCGGGTTTAATTTAGAAGAATTTAAAAATCATCCCGACCGCTATACTTCCCGGATGGAAAAATTCATTCCGCATTTAACTATGTTTATTAATGGAATTTTCTGGCGGCCCAAAAATCCACGATTATTATCCAAAGAATTTTTTAAATCTCTCTATAAATCAAATCCTAAACCAAGACTCCGCGTAATTGGCGACATCAGCTGCGATGTTAGCGGTTCAATTGAAATAACGGTTAAAGCTACTAATTCCAGGAATCCGGTTTTTGTTTACGAGCCGTTGACCGGTCGAGTGGTTGACGGGTGGGAAGGAAATGGACCGGTTATCCTGGCGGTTGATAAACTTCCCTCGGAAATCCCATTTGAAGCATCCCGGGATTTTGGAAAGGCTTTAATGCCTTTTATACCCGAGCTGGCAAAGATTGATTTTAGTTTGTCTCTTGCGAAACTTCAAATGCCTCGGCAATTTAAAAGCGCAGTAATAACTCACAAGGGAAGGTTAACTCCGCAGTATGATCATTTAAAATCTCATTTAGATCGGTCAATGTGAATTATTCTTTTTGTGGATAGGTATTGTTTTTTCACTAAACTTGAGCCCGGCATTCACGAGTTCTTCTAAAACAGTTGTATAAATTGCTGGGTGAGTAGGGATGTGGCAGCCGGTGATGGGTAACTGGTTATTGAGCAGTAATTTTGCTGATATGGCGGCCGGCAATCCCACTGATTTTGATATTGCTGTGAATCCGTCCGGTTCACCATAATCAATGAAAGTTGAAATAATCTTTTCCTTGTTATTACCCCCGTTCGGGTAATGCGCTTCAATTTCATGGTGGACAACCACTATATCCCTTGTACCTGGGGGAAGCTGTAGTCTTTGTTTTAATAAATGTATCATCACATCAGCAGCTGTTCGGACATTGGAATTTATCTTTTCCTCGGAAAACAATCCCAGCCACTTCAAATTTTCCATAATTTTGCCTGTTGGGCTGATATTTAAAAAATTTGCCAATCGCTGTTCCAGTTTTACCCCGGAGAGATTAAGCGGCAAGAACATCTCAGTAAACCCACGATATGTCTTATTTTTCAAGAAGGGGGTTGAAAGGGATTCATACTGTAAGCCAAGTTTAACAATTTGTTGCCAGGTTTCGCTCCATCCGGGATAACGCAGCGTGCCTCGAATCATGGTATGAACCTTTTTTAAACCAAAAATAGTGCGGTAAACCAATGAATCTCGATTGGGGTAGGCTTCAAATGTCCCCAGATCATCGATTTCTACTGTCCAGGTTCTTTGGAACACCTGATAGTAGGGAAGTATTCGAATTTTTCCCTTCTCAATGTATTGGGCACCATCTTCACCGGATCGAACCACGTTTCGGGGATTCCAGGTGATACAATATTTAAGCGGATTAGTGGCAGCTTCGGGCGCTGGCAAACCACCCCCATAGGATTGAAATGAATGAATAACACCGCCTTGTGTCTTAACTCTGTCAATGAGCACCATTGCGGACATATGGTCAATACCGGGGTCAAGTCCCATTTCATTCAAGATCAAAACGCCCTTTCGATTAGCATCCAAATCAAGTGAAGGAATCTTTTGGTCTTGATAAGAGGCGGAGATCATGTGTTTTCCGTGGTGAATACAATCAAGCGCGATCAGGAATTGAAAGGTGGGCGCCAGCATATTAATCACGATATCCGCTTTTTGGATATGAGTGTGTCTTAAGGTTTCATCATTTACATCAAATTTAATAGCATTGCCCCGGGGATGATCGCCAATACGCTTATGCGCTAGATCCAAATCAATATCTCCGACAGTGACAAACCAGTCGTTTTCTTCGGCATTTCTTAAGAAATATGAAATCAGGTAAGGCGAGCTTTGACCAGCGCCCAGAACCAATATTTGTTTCATTGAGTCAAATCCCTTGTATCTACCATTATCAAAATAAATTAATCGTCCAATTTAATGAAATAATTGAGGGATTTGAACTAAGATCAAATTTTTCGGCAGATTAAGCCAACGGGATTTAGAAGGAGGAATTTGATAAAGGTAGTAACAATGCAGAGTTATTTGATGAAGAGCATTTTTTTTGTTTTGATGAAGTCCCCGGCGATAATCCTGTAATAATACATTCCGCTGCTCATTTTCTGTCCATTCCAGTCAGAGCCATCCCATGAATAAATGTATTTTCCGGGAACCAGGTTTTCATCCAATATTGTAATGACTTTCTCTCCAAGTGCGTTATATACTTCGAGGATGGCTCGCGCAGGTTCTCCTATGGAAAAAGAAATATAGGTCACCGGGTTAAATGGATTGGGAAAGTTGTCATATAGTTCAAATCCATCTGCAATAGACGTAATGAATTCGAGTCCTGTGGGGCCCATATATTCGAACGCGCCAACATCGTAACTACCGCTGATTCGCGGATTTCCATCGAAGTCTTCAGTAACCTCGGCAATGTCAACCCCGGAATTAATCGCCGGACTGCTGGCTGCCAGGTGATAATCGTGATTGAGTAAATTCACAAAAAAGGAATTGTTTGCGGTCAGATTTGAGGGATCCGATGCGTCTGAAGGTTTGTTGCCGGTGAAAAGTGAATTTTTCAATTCAAACCCATTGGGATCGTATCCGCCTGATACATTCTCAAAATAGACATCGTTTGAGTTTTTGTCAAACGTGCCATTGTAAATGTGCAATAATTCGAGATCATCTTCGGTGCGGAACACCTTGATATTATTATATGCAATACAGTTGATAATCGTAACAAAAGCCCCGCCTGCGCTGCCCGGTCCACGAAGCCGAAAAGCAATTTCACTGTCATAAACTTTCACATTTGAGATTTTACATTCAACCTTTTCTTTAATATTGAAAGCGGCTCTATTGTTAATATATCCTGGGACAAATCCATGCGCCTCCACATTGCGAATAGTGATTTGGGGGCGATAATTGGTATTGACCGAATCCTCATTGATTTTTGTATCCACAGCGTTTTCCCCGGGAATTTCTCCCGCATTCCATCCTGCTGCACCCGAAGGTAAAGGGCCCGTCCATAATTTGCAGTCTTCAATCATCACATTGTCCCATAGTGGCAGCCCTCTATTCGGGTCGGTTTGAAAGCAATCACCGCTTACATAATAAATATTGCACCCTCGAATTGTCAGATTCTTCTCTCCGGTTGCAACAATCCCGTGCGCATCTTGCTGGTTTGTGTAAGAACCGGCAAGCATGTGGTGTATTTGGCAATTTTCAATTATCGCATTGTCGGCATCACTTAAGTCAATCCCGTCTTTAACACCATTCCTTATTTCACAGTTACGGAGATAGGTATAATCACCATTGCCGTTTATTTCGACTACATCATCACTCCCAAATTGTCCATCCATTATCAATCCATCGAAAGTATAATAACGGTGGTCAATATTCAGAATTTTTCCAGATTTCGTTAATATGGGTTTGTTGTTAGGATCGTAAGCCTTTATGGTGATCGTCTGGCTGTAATTACCATTCCGTACTGTACTTACATTTCCTGAAAGATCATAAGTGGAGGGCATAACAAAAACTGTGTCACCCGGATTGGCAGCATTTAAGGCGGAACCAAAATTGTTGAAAGGATTGGAAAAACTGCCATTGCCGTTTGTGGAGACATTTGCTATGTAATAAACGTTTGCCGATGCAGAAATATGAAAAAAAAGAACCGCGATGATTTGTAAAATGGTTTTCATTGTCAGTGAATTTATTTTTGATCTTAAATTTTGCAAAGTGCATACCAAATGCAAAATGTGAAAATATAACCCTTCTGACCGAATCACACTGACAGCGTTGCATTGCCCTTGTAAAGATATTTTACAAGCAAAACATAATATAATAAGTAGGTGATTAAATCGAATTTGACCGACCCATTAGAATGCAGGACTGTTTCTTTAAAACATAATTCTTGATTATGACCGTGAAGTTATGTTATGATACGCCCAAAAAAAGAGGAGTAGGATATGTCAAGGGAAATCTTTGAGACCCGACATAAAGTCCGAACTTATGAGTGCGACTCCTACGGACATGTGAACAATGCGACTTATTTAAACTTTTTGGAATTTGCCAGGATGGAAGTATTGGAAGAGAAATCGTTAACCCTGGACAAATTAAAACAATCAGGATTCTTGGTGCTTATTCGAAGAGTGGAAATTGATTATAAACACCCGGCAAGAATGGGAGATATTTTGCTTATTAAAACGTTTGTGAGCGATCATCGACGAACAAGCGGAACCTTTGCCCAAGAGATAATCCGGGAACAGGATAGAAAAATGATTGCAACCGCCAATGTAAGCTGGGTCTTCACAAATTTGCAGGGACGTCCTACCCTCATGCCCCCGTTTATCAAAGAAGCTTTTGGGATATAACAATTAACATTGAGTTCTTCGTTTATCCGATAATCAGCTCGCCGTTCTTAACCTCCGGAACAGCTGTCTCCGCGCTTCTCAAAAGAGTGAAGTTTCCGAAGTTTAGTACATCGTTAACGAAGATGTAATACCAAAATCATATTATTCTGACGTAGTTGTTGAAAATTCGACACTATGTTTGAAAAAATGCACTAAATATCGACACTATAATCGGATAGGCTATCCCGCAAACCTTGCTATAATTTATTGTCAAGATTAGACTTATGACGGATTTCCTAAGAATGCCCAAACTTTGGTATCGAAATTGCGTAATCTAATAACAAATAAACTCAGGATTGATAGCCATGATAAGATCAGATGAGCTTTATAAGAAAATTTTAGAATTCCGGGAAAAGAAAGTAAAAGAGCTAAATAAAAATATCTCTTTTTCCGAAGCAATCGCCTTATGGTTATCCGAAGCCAGAACAGGCAGTAATGCCGACAAAAAAGCAGTTCCAATATTGTAAGCTTATTATCTACAATTGAGAGGAGCTAGTTATGAATCGTGGAAATAGTTTTTACAATTCCCAATTAGATGCAATCAGGAAATTTTATAATCGACTTCAAAACAGGGTTGAGGATAATATTACCTTAAGCGATGCTGTTATAGCCTGGTTTGCAAATGGTCATGCCGAGAAATTCAGGGAAGAATATCTGAATAAGCATCAGATTGCAATTCAATAATCCGGAGCACAATTCGATCTTCGGATTATTGAGTTTCTCCCGCCAACTGCACAACTATAGTGCGGTTCCTTCTCCGATTGTCAAAATCAATTAGTATAACCTGCTGCCAGGTGCCTAACAGCAATCTCGCTTCGTGAAATGGTATTGTCAAAGAGGGTTTCAACATTGAAGAGCGGACGTGCGCATATCCGTTTCCATCATGCCACGCTTCGTTGTGATGATAACGCTTATTCATTGGAATCCATTCCTCAAAGAATTCTTTTAAGTCTGTTTGTAATCCCGGCTCATACTCAACCGTTGTTAAGGCAGCGGTGGAACCCGGCACAAACACAAGCATTTGACCTTCTTTATAATTGTCCTCTTTTAGAATCTTGCGCAAGTGGGGTGTGATATCTATAATGTCCGTAAATCCATTTGTATCAATTTCCAGTGATTTTGTGAGAAATTTTATCATTAGTGTGACTCCAGTACTTTTTTCAAATCGAGCTTTTTGTTTGTCGGCAAATCCTGACATTCAAATATGAACCCATCGTTCATTAATTGCCTAAATATTTCTACCTCTTCTTTATTCAGGAACAGGAAACGCAAATATTGGATACGGCCTTCCTTATAATGAATTCCACCGACGTTTATACTTTTTACCGGAAGCCCGATTTCGTCCATTTTTCTTATTTGTTTAGGGGAATTAACCAGAATCATGGTTGAAGTCGATGAGTCGAGGTTTTCCTTTATATATTGGCAAGTTTCTTTTATTGAGAGTATTTCAATGCTAAAGTCTGATGAAGCGGCACTGAGAATTAAATTTCTTTCCCAGCCGTTATTTGCAATTTCATCATCACATATGATGAATTTTTTGATTGGAAATTTACTGAACCACCCTACAAGAACCTGCCCATGAATGAGACGGTCGTCAATTCTGATTATCAAGGGAGGACGTGACATGATACTCAGTTACACTGTGGGTAATGTAAAAATGAAGGAAAGTCCGCCTATTTGATTGTTAACGGCACGAATCTTACCTTTATGTGCCTTGACGATCAATTTGGAGATGTATAAGCCCAGTCCCTGCCCCTTATCTAATTCTGCTTGCTGGTCTACCCGATAATATTTGTTGAAGATTTTTTTCAATTGTGATTCAGGGATTCCCGCGCCGTTGTCCGCTATTTCAATTTCGATAAACTTATTTTTTGCCGGAAATACTTTTAGAATAATTTTCGAATTATCCGGGCAGTATTTTATTGAATTACCTAGTAAATTACTAAAAACGCGCTGGATTTGGAATGGATCGCCAAGTATTGCCGGTAATTTTTTGGGAAGCTCTTTTTTTATCTTAATGTTTTTAGCATCAGCCTGAATCCATATTTTTAGTAAAGATTCATCAATCAAATCGGGTAAGCTAATTTTTTCCTTCTCAAGATGAAAAGTATATTGTTCATTTTGATAAACTTCATTTATTTCTTCGACCATATCCAAAACTTGATCACCCAAAATCATCGCTTTCTCAAGAAAATTTTTCTGCCCTTCGTTCAGATATCCAAAGGTCTCATTTATAAGTAATTCCATATATGAGATTAAACTGTTGAGGGGGGAGCGCAAATCATGCAGTAAAGTGGCAGCCAGCTCTATCCTGGCCTTGTCCCTTTCAAGCAAATGGCTAATGTTTTTTAGGAATATTTCAAATTTAATCGTATGCGAGTCGGGATGTAAGTTATATAACAACCCATGAGTCTTTCGAGATTTTTCCTCTTTGTCACTCACATTTACAATAAGTGATTTTGAATTAAACTTCTTAAAGAACTCCTCAAAATTGAAAGTCCCTTTTTCATTGTCGATCAAACAGATATCGATGCCGCTTTCGGGATGACCGTTTTCACTCCATAAATTGATATTTGTTTTGAGAACCTTAAAATCATAACGTTGTAAGATATTCCTATAGTTGGAGATGAAGTTTTCGTTATCGGAAATAATCAGAGCTGTATTTTTAATATCCATATATGATTTAGCTTCCTTTAAAAACGGGTTTCCTTTTTTCAATAAAGGCTGTCGTCCCTTCCTTCATATCTTCTGTTTTGCAAGCCTCGCCGAAAAGCCTCGACTCGATGTTAAGCGCCTCGTCCAAATCGGTATTTAATCCCTGGTCGACTGATTGAAGTATATATTTCAATATGATTTGGGATTTGTCAGAAAGCGCTTTCGCAATTTCCTGTGCTCTGGTCATTAATTGATTAGGCTCAACTAACTCAACAATCAATCCCAGTTCCAGGGCTTTTTGGGCGTCAATCATTTCCCCACTTAACAGATAGTAGAAGGCATTGGTTCTGCCAATTAATCTCGGGAATCGCTGTGTTCCGCCGTAGCCAGGGATGATTCCCAGATTGATTTCCGGTTGTCCGAACTTCGCATTTGCAGAAGCGATACGAATATGGCAGGCCATTGCTAATTCACACCCACCTCCCAGCGCAAATCCGTTTACTGCGGCAATAACCGGGATTGACATCTTCTCAATAAACCTGAATACCCCGGAACCTCCCTGCGAAAAATCTCTTCCGCTCTCGCCGTCAAGTTGCGCAATTTCCTTTATATCTGCGCCGGCAACAAAAGCCTTTTCTCCTGTGCCGGTAATAATAACGGCTTTGATTTCTTTCCTGGTTTGAATCGTTTGAAATGCCTCGAGGAGTTCCTTGACGGTTTCTTTGTTCAAGGCGTTTAATTTTTCCGGGCGATTAATCGTGAGAATAATGAAGCTTTCTTTTTCCTCAATAAGTAAGTTATTAAACTTCATTTTTTCACCCCAATCATTATTGATGGTCAGACAATTTCCAGGTAACCCTGCGCCCCTATAATGAAGCGATAAGTTTTTGGTTTGTCTTTCGCTTCTGTGACTTCTACCTCGGAGCCAAGGATACTGCTTTCAATTCGTATTCCAACGTTATTAATCTTGCAATGATCCATTATGATGCTAAATTCAATTTCACTTCGTTGGATGTGGCAATCGTGGTAAATGGAGGTGAATGGCCCCACATAGCTGTCCTGAATGATTGTGTTATCTCCAACAATCACGGGTCCCCTGATGTTGCTGTTGATTATTTTAACCCCTTTGCCCAGCGTTATTTTCCCGGCCAAATTAGACCTTTCGTCAACCTCTCCCTGGATAGCCGGAGGAAGGTTCTCGAGGACCAATCGGTTCGCCTCCAATAAATCATACGGTTTTCCGGTGTCTTTCCACCAGCCGGTTATTTCGGAGTAAGTCACTTTGTAATTGTGATCCAACAAATATTGGTGTGCGTCGGAAATCTCCAACTCCCCGCGGCCACTGGATTTAATTGAATTGACAGCCTCGAAGATCGTAGAGTCGTAAATGTAAATTCCGGCTACTGCGAATTTACTTTTTGGTGTGGCTGGTTTTTCCTCCACGCCAATGATTCTGTCACCGGATATTTCCGGCACCCCAAAGTGACTTGGTTCTTTCACTTCTGCCAGCGTGAGGTGACAATTGCATTTTTGATTGTGAAACCGGTCGATAAACCGCTTTACACCGCCGATGACCATATTGTCGCCCAAGTAGAAAATGAAAGGATCGTTTTTGATGAAATCCTCCGATATCTTGACAACGTGAGCCAATCCTAACGGCGCTTCCTGGGGTATATATGTAATCGAAACTCCCCAGCGTTTTCCATCTCCTATTGCTTTTTGAACCGCATCATTATCAGCGTTTACTACGATCCCGATTTCCTTGATTCCCGCCTCCGCCACCGCTTCAATGGCATAATGCAGAATAGGCTTATTTGCAATAGGTATCAAATGTTTATTTTCAGTATGGGTGATCGGACGCAGACGCGTGCCCTTGCCACCGCTTGTAATTAATGCTTTCATAAATCCCTCAGCAATGGGGGTGAATAATTTAGTCTAAAATCCTGATTGAAATGGTTATAAATCACATGAACTTAAATTTAGATTTTTTGGTGATTCAATTACAGTTATGGTATGTTTCACCGGTGAAAAATGCAAGCTAAAATTAATCAAGTAGTTTAGTCTACTGTATTAGACAAATCAGGACCTTTTTCTTTCTTGCCAAATCCACAAGATTGTGGTCATCGGAGATACTCGCACTCGGCGAGTCGCCGTGGCGACGCAAGAGTGAAGAAGTTAAGAGCATCGAATTTGACTCGACGGCCCGTTGGATGATCTGAGCGTTAGTATCGCTTGAGTCTATATCTAATTTCAGATATTCCACATCGAACCTGCCCAATGATTCATATTTCTTCATCCCTTTTCCGCCTTCGAGGAACTGTGAATCCTGTTTCGATGATTCTGTCCAGGGGATAATCACACGATAGTTTTCAAAGAATGCACTATTCTCCAGATCTTTGATCAGAATTTTTTCTTTTACGATTTTGGGATCTGCTATCAATGAACCTAAGCAGTATCTCAACGTAAGCCGCAAATCGTCCATTGGTTTTGAACATGATTGACAAATTATCTGTTGGAGGTCGAAAAGAATAGTATGCTGAAATTGATTGCAGTTGCTGCATTTGATGGCTGATAAATTCAGTTTGGAACTAGCCTCGTAGAGAGACTGAATGAAATCCAATGGCAGCAGATCATTTCTCAGATTTGGACTGATCTTTTTTACCTTATCTGATTGACCGGTTTTCTGACTTTCCAAATCTTTAATGGTTTTGAATGATTGTTTGATAAACCATGGCCATGGTTTATCCGAAGCATGCCATCGGGAAAGCCACTTTGCTGTTTGCGGGTTGGAAATATTACCATTCCCAATTGACAGATTGTCAATTCTATATTCCGGAAGTTGATTGATATTCTCCAAAATACCTTCGCGGATTTTCTTAGATATCAACGAAGCAATCTTTGCTTCGATAAATTGATCTTCGGCTTTGGGTAGAATCAATACTTCGTTTATATCATCTGTTTTTAACTTTCTCAAATCCTCCCCGGCGCCATAATCATCCAGAACGATTCTACAGCCTTTGTGCGACACTGATTTTAATAGACGCGAAATGATTTTTTGATAAAACAGATCCAGTAAGTGATTCACATTATATTTATCGATCAATTTCGCAGAAATCGTTTCGGTTATAAAGCTGAAGCCTTTTTCCCGGAATTGATCCAATTTATCATAAATCTCCTCCCAATATTCAAAAGAATGCTGTTTTTTTGTATCTGCCGGTCCCACAAGTGTTACAAAATCTTCGAATAGATTTTTATGAAAGATGGTACCGGTCAAAACAATCGGGCCAGCAATTTCACCTTTTCCCGTTTCATCCAATCCGATCAAATAATCTCTTGTGGGGTGGACATGCCCGGTGCCTGTTATGTTATCAATTTCCTGGCAGGCATTCAGCACTTCATCGCTATTACTATTGGATGGAGTGTGATACAGCGTTCCGGTCTTGAAAGAGATAAAAACAGAGTCGGCTATTTTTATCCGCCAAAGCTCATACTGGTTTTTGATTTCGGTTTTTCTTCCTCCAATACTCAGCAATTGATCCTTGATCTTATCAAGTATTGCTAAACTTTGATTTTTCCAGGTTCGACCGTTCATAGGATTCCAGGTAAGTAAAGTTCAAAACAGTTCAATTTATGAATGAAATCAAAAACTATCAATGCTAATTCCCGTGTTCTAACAAGAATAGACCTGAAAAAATGTCGGAATAATTCTTACCCACAACAGAGCTTACAAAATTTAAAATTTCTCTTGATTACGCTAAAATAAAATTTATATTATTGGCACTCTAATCCTAAGAGCGCTAATAATTGTACATAAATTAATATTTAACAATAAATTAAAAACATTCAGGAGGTTCAAATGAATCTAAAGCCTTTAGCAGACAGAGTTGTTGCCAAACCCCTTGAAGAGGAGGATAAAACCCCAGGGGGAATTATTCTTCCCGACACAGCCAAAGAGAAGCCCCAAAAGGGCAAAATAGTCGCGGCTGGTCCCGGCAAACTTGATGAGGCTGGTAAAAGGATCAAAATGGAAGTAAAAAAAGGCGATGTGGTTTTGTATGGAAAGTATTCAGGGACGGAAATTAAGGTTGACGGTGAGGAATATTTGATTTTGCGTGAAAGCGATATATTAGCAATTATTGAAAAATAAATTTAAAAAAACGGAGGACTTTGATTATGGCTAAAGAAATAGAATATAGCTCTGATGCCCGAGCTAAACTGAAAAAAGGTCTGGACCAGCTTGCAGAGTCTGTAAAAGTGACTCTTGGTCCCAAAGGGCGCAATGTGGTTCTGGAGAAAAAATTTGGCGCTCCGACTATTACCAAAGATGGCGTAACGGTCGCAAAAGAGATTGAATTGAAGGAACCGATTGAGAATATGGGCGCCCAGATGGTAAAAGAAGTTGCCTCGAAAACCAGCGACGATGCTGGAGATGGAACGACAACTGCAACATTGTTGGCTCAAGCAATCTTTAATGAAGGATTGAAAAATGTAACCGCCGGATCCAATCCCACTGAAATTAAAAGAGGGATTGATGATGCTGTTGGCGTGGTGATAAGTGAACTGAAGAAGTTAAGCCGTCCTATTGAGGGTAAGACCGAAATCGCCCAGGTGGGTTCGATTTCCGCGAATAATGATCTAACCATCGGCGGGTTAATTGCCGATGCGATGGAAAAAGTTGGCAAAGACGGCGTCATTACTGTTGAAGAAGCCAAATCCACCGAAACCAGCCTTGATGTGGTAGAAGGTATGCAGTTTGACCGGGGGTACTTGTCGCCTTACTTCGTTACCGACCCGGAATCGATGGAAGCAGTGCTGGAAGATGCGATGATTCTCATCCACGATAAGAAAATCTCCGCAATGAAGGATCTTCTTCCGGTGTTGGAGAAATTGGCGCAAACCGGTAAACCGGTGCTGATTATTGCAGAAGATATCGAGGGCGAAGCGTTGGCAACTCTTGTGGTCAATAAATTACGCGGAACGTTGAAAGTCTGCGCGGTAAAGGCTCCCGGGTTTGGCGACCGCCGAAAAGCTATGCTGGAAGATATAGCCGTTTTGACCGGCGGCAGGGTATTGAGCGAAGAAGCTGGTTTCAAGCTGGAAAACGCGGTGCTTTCCGATATGGGTAAAGCCAAGCGTATCGTGATTGATAAAGACAATACGACTGTTGTAGAAGGTGGCGGCAAGAAAGAGGAAATACAGGGCCGGATCAACCAAATCCGCAAGCAGATTGAAAATACTTCCTCAGATTATGACCGTGAGAAGCTGCAGGAACGCCTGGCAAAATTGGCCGGTGGTGTTGCGGTTATCAAAATTGGCGCTGCTACTGAAGTGGAAATGAAAGAAAAGAAAGCCAGGGTAGAGGACGCTTTGCATGCTACTCGCGCCGCAGTGGAAGAGGGTATCATCCCCGGCGGCGGTGTTGCATTTCTGCGCTGCCTGCCTGCATTGCAAAAGCTGAAATACGATGGCGACCGCCAGATCGGCGTCAAAATTCTGCTCCGTTCTCTGGAAGAACCGATTCGCCAGATTGTGAATAATGCCGGATTGGAAGGCTCCGTAATTGTACAGAAGGTTAAGGATGCAAAGGGTAATTACGGTTTCAACGCGGCATCGGAGAAATATGAGGAAGATATGATGAAAGCCGGAATTATCGATCCGACTAAGGTTGCCAGAGCTGCTCTGGAAAATGCTAGTTCGGTTGCCGGATTATTGTTGATGACCGAGGCGGTAGTCTCCGAAATTAAGGAAGAAGAGAAAGCAGGACCACCGATGCCTCCGGGCGGCGGCGGAATGTATTAATGAGATATCGTATCTCAAACGAAAAAAGGCTCCCGCAAAGGAGCCTTTTTTGTTTTTAGAATATTTATCACCCCCGCAGGAATCTCCTGCAAAGGGACTCCAGCGCTTGCGCCTCATTAGCGGCGAAGTCCCCCAAAAATGCCGGGGAGACTCCACCGTGGGTAAAAATCCCTTACGCCTTGTTTCAGCCGCCGCCTCTATAAGTTGTCAATGTTTG
>Ga0209536_100004254_pt1 | contig 22610 bp, 18 predicted proteins | sample DeeMarSeWOR28_12_FD_187461 | JGI IMG/M metagenome (GOLD analysis project Ga0209536, IMG submission 187461) | Marine sediment microbial communities from White Oak River estuary, North Carolina - WOR-2-8_12 (SPAdes) (version 2) | ecosystem: Environmental > Aquatic > Marine > Intertidal zone >... | reverse complement strand
GCATGAGTGAAATACCCTGGGTAAGTCCCTGGTTAACGCTTCCGTTCAGCATTTTATAGGGGCCATACAGGGCAACCCCGTTGGGATCCAGATCGTGATCCTGTACCACATTCTCAATGTAGGATACGAAGATCTGATCCTCGGGAAGTTCATATCCCACATGGTTCACAAGCAGCCAGTCCTCCGGCCTGGCCATGTCGCCTGTCCCCGCCTTATGTTCAAAGTAATAGAGACCTTCCTGTGCCAGTTCCGCTTCCGGATAATTGGACTGCACGTATAATTCGAAAAAGCGCAGTTCCTGTTCTCTCCTGTCCAGTACACTCGTATCCTTGGTGCATGATGAAATCATCAGCACGAAAAGCAGGGCAACCGAGAAAGTGATATACCTGTTCATTAAGTTTTGGTTATGGTTCCTGATCAAACAAACTGAATCAGCTGCAAAATTAGTATATTAAATCAACCTTTTCTTACCTCCAGGATCTTCAGGTGATAGATAAGTACCGTATTACCGGGAATCCGGTCCCGGTCCCCGAAATTTCCGTGCCCAAGGTGCGGGGGTATGAGCAGGGTAGCGACAGTACCTTCCTTCAGCAGCTTCAATCCCTCCTCTACCCCGGCTTCCACACCGCCGTTTCCCACAACAATGGTTTTCGGCTGATGTTCGTCCGCACTGTAGCACGGGGTACCATCCAGTAACAACGATTCAAAGCTGAAGGTTACCCGGTCCCCGTTATCGATGGCCGTACCGGTTCCCGGCTGGCTGATAACGATCCATAATCCGGAGGGAGTGGTCCGGGCCTCCCATCCCACCCGCTCCACAAATGCAGCGATGTGATCCTGGTGTCTGCGCTGCATATACTGATTGGCCCTTACAAACTGTTCCGGGACCGGGTCCTCTTCCACGGAATCCATTTCCTGTACAGGGGTCCGACAGGAAAATGCCAGTGTGAAAAAAATGAACAGAAGGGCTCTATTCATCGGACAGCAGTTTGGCGTATTCCGTTAACAGGTTTTCGAAGTTGCGAAGGGTCTCCTCCATGGAGAGGAAGGAGTCACCCCCGGCTGCATTGATGTGACCGCCTCCCTGGTAATGGTCTGTGGCTATGCGGTTCACGGGAAAACTTCCCCTGGACCGGAATGAGACCTTGATCCGGTCGGGTTTTTCCACGAAAAGGGCTGTCAGTTTTATGCCCTTGACTGAAAACGGAACGTTAACAAATCCCTCCGTATCCCCTTTCCGATGGTTAAATCGTTGAAGTTCCTCCTGTGTGAGGCTGATATAAGCAGTATGGTATTCAGGCAACACGACCATCTTTTCCTGCAGGCAGTAGCCGAGCAGCCTCATCCGCTCCTCTGAAAAGGCATCATACACCTGGGAGTAGATCTTATCTTTCTCAAGGTCATATTTCATCAGTTCTCCCACGATCTGAAAAATCTCCGGATAGCTGCTTGCATAATTGAAATTCCCGGTGTCTGTCATGATGGCCACATAGAGGCAGGTGGCTATCTCATTGTTTATCGGATTTTCAGTGAAAACCTCCTTCAGGAAAAGGTAGATCATCTCTCCGACCGAACCACGCCATGTTTCAGAAATGCAGATATCTGCGAAACAGATCAGGTCCTCGTGGTGATCTATCAGAATGGTTTTTGCCTCTGATTGAACGAGCTGCTCCTCCACACCATTCAGGCGTTTGGGATCATTGAAATCGAGACAGAAGATCAGGTCGGCTTCACGGATAATCCCGGTTGCCTTTTCCCTCTTGTATGCAAAGGTGGTGGACCGCTCGATTCCGGGAAGCCAGCGAAGAAAATCGGGAAGCCCGTCGGGAATCACCACCTGGGCATCGATTCCTTTGGTTACCAGGGCAAGTGCAAGGGCCAGGCTCGATCCGATGGCATCACCGTCAGGATTGGTATGGGTAAGAATGGCCACCTTTTCTGATCGTTCCAGCCACTGCCTGATGGTCTTGACGGTCTCTCTTTCAAGCATATTCGGTTGCTTCAGGAACGCAAAGTTAAAAAAATTGGAAGGTGGCTTAACAAAGCCCGCATTATTTTGTTAATATGGGTGTTTAAATTCAACATCATATGGCAGGAAATATCACATTCACCATTGTTAAACCACGCGCTGTTTCCAAAGGTTACACGGGGCCCATCCTGAACATGATTCATGAGGCCGGATTCAGGATTACAGCCATGAAGATGCTTCAGCTCACCCAGCATGAAGCCAGAACATTTTACCAGGTACATCAAGAGCGCCCCTTTTATAAAGAGTTGGTTGACTTCATGGTATCGGGACCCATTGTGGTCGCCATCCTTGAAAAAGAGAATGCGGTCGAGGATTACCGCCGCCTGATCGGTGCCACCGATCCTTCAAAAGCGGATGAAGGTACCATCCGGAAGCTTTATGCAGAATCTGTGCAGGCCAACGCAGTGCATGGATCGGATTCAGATGAAAATGCGCAGATAGAGGCCTCGTTCTTCTTTTCCGCTTCGGAGCGGTTCTGATCACCTCAGTACAATATCGTCTATTACATCCATTCCGGCAGCATCATTCAATTTTGGGATCAGGGAGTCCTTGATCAGGGCCAGTTCATTTCTGACCACGGAGGAATGAAGCGTAACATACAACTTCCTGTTGCGAATGCGCAGCTCTTTGGTGCGTTTGGCTATGGTGATACCCAGCAGTTCCTTCCAGGACTTGAGCAACCGGTATTCGGCCAGTCCCCGTTCCAGGTTGTTCTCCTTTACAAATTGCCGGAGCAGCGAATCGATTCGCTGAGATTCCTTTTTTTCCATGCTAAGTATTCAACGATGCCTCAAGTACCTGGCAGCTGCCTTCATGATCCAGCTTAAATACGATATGCTCGGCAGGTATCTCATCCAGAATACCCTTTAAACGCTTTTCATTGGTATCGGTGATGAAAATCTGACCGAAGTGATTTTCTGCCACCAGGCTGATGATCTGCCTGACCCTGCCGGCATCAAATTTGTCGAAAATATCATCCAGCAGGAGAATGGGCGGCAGCTTAAGCAGTTTGCTGATAAACTCGAATTCCGCCAGCTTAAGGGCCACCAGAAATGTTTTTTGCTGTCCCTGCGAACCGCTCTTCTTCAGCGGGTGCCCCTCCAGGGACATGCCAAGGTCATCCTTATGGATCCCGAAAGTGGTATACTGGACCACGCGGTCCTTTTCCAGCGAATCCGAAAGTCCTTCCCGGAAATCCTTGTGGTCAAGCTGTGCCTCGTAGGTCAGGGTCACCTTTTCGCGGTTCCCCGATACATGTTCGTAATAGGATGAGAAAACCGGCAGCAATTCATCCACGAACCTTTTGCGCTCACTGAATATGGGTTCTCCATAACGGATGAGCTGCTCGTCCCAGATCTCAATGGCTGTGCGGTCTATCCGCTGTCCGGGCCCGACATCTTTCAGCAACCGGTTCCGCTGGGTAAGTGCCCTGTTGTACTGTATGAGGTTGTCGAGGTAGAGCCTGCTGTACTGAGCAATCACTTCATTCATAAATTTACGGCGCTCCTCACTACCACCGTTGATCAGCACACTGTCGCCCGGTGAGATCATCACGACAGGAATCAGGCCGATATGCTCGGATAGTTTCTGATACTCTTTCTTGTTTCTTTTAAACTGCTTCTTCTTCTGCTTCCTGATTCCGCAGTAGATATTCTCCTCTTTTCCCAGCCTGTTGAAAAGTCCCTGGATCACAGAAAACTCCTGATCATACCTGATGTTCTGGACATCCACCGGATTCAGGTTGCTTTTGCAGAGGGCCAGGTAATGCACCGCATCCAGCAGATTGGTTTTTCCCACGCCGTTCTCTCCCACGAAACAGTTGATCTTGTCACTCAGGGTGAGGTCGAGCTGTTCATAATTCTTGAAGTTGACCAGAGAGAGCGTCTTCAGATGCATACACAAAATTAGTATTTTTGTGCCGCTGCAAATGCTGAATTTCCAAAAAAGGCTTACTTTTGCGGAAGTTTTTGGAAAGCAACAAAATATCGTTGAGATGGCGAAGAAATCGAATGTGAAGCAAACGGACAAGAATCTGGAAGGGATAGAACAAGCGTTGACCCGTTCGGAAAGATTTATAGAAGAAAATCAGAAAATCCTCACCTATGTACTGGGTGGGATCATAGTGGTACTTTTGATCATCATCGGAGGAAACAGGTACTACCTCAAGCCCCTGAATGAGGAGGCCGCCGCCGATATGTTCTATGCGGAACGCTTCTTTGAGATCGACAGTTTCAACCTGGCTCTCAATGGATACGGTACCTATCCGGGTTTCCTGAATGTGATTGATGATTACGGTATTACCAAATCGGCAAAGGTCGCCAGGTACTATGCAGGGATCTGTTATCACCAGCTGGGTGACCACGAAACGGCCATTGAATACCTGAATAAATTCAAGACGGACGATCTGCTGGTGGGGGCTGCCAAGTACAGTACCATGGGAGATGCTTACGTGGAACTGGGTGACCTGAAAAAAGCAGAATCAAGCTACAGGACCGGGATCGATAAATTCGAGAACAGGTTTTCCACCCCCATTCTGCTTAAAAAACTGGGCATCCTCTACGAGGAACTCGGAGATCTCGACCAGGCACTCGAAGCCTATCAGACCATTGAGAGCACCTATCCCGACACCCCCGAGGGCAGAGAGATCCTGAAATACATTGGCAGGGTCGAATCAAAAGGTTCACTTTAGCCGATGGCTTCGAGCCTGAAGAACCTGTCGGACCACGATCCGTCTGCCGTTCCCGACGGTGCCTCCATGAAAATCGGAATGGTGGTCTCTGAATGGAATGATGAGATTACTGCCGCGCTGCTTGAAGGCGCAAAAAATACCCTTCTGCAACACGGTGTGCTTGAAGATAACATTCAGGTGCTTGTAGTGCCGGGCAGTTTTGAATTGCCCTACGGCGCAAAAGTCCTGGCTGAAAGGTATGCACCCGATGCGGTCATATGCCTGGGATGTGTCATCCAGGGTGAGACAAGGCATTTTGATTATATATGCCAGGGAGTTACACAGGGCATCACATCCCTGAATCTACAATTTGACCTTCCCTTTGTATTCGGAGTGCTGACCGCCGATACCCTGCAGCAGGCCCGTGACAGGGCAGGCGGAAAATATGGCAACAAAGGGGACGAAGCAGCGGTAACTGCATTGAAAATGGTTGCAATCCGCAACCGTTGAAATGGTCCTTCCGGATTTTTAACCTGGGACTTTTATCAACTCCCGACTACCTGCTCTTCTTCCTGGGAAGCGGTTTTCTACCCCCTTGCTGTTGCTGCTTCTGCAACTCTTCGAGACGCTGTGCAAACCTCGATTTCTTCCTGGGCTTGTTTTTCCTTGCATTGATCTTTTTGAGGATCTTCTCCTCGTCGGTAAATTGTTTGAAGATCAGGTTTTGTCCCAGAGTAATGACGTTGGCAAGGAAGTAATAGTAGGTCAGCCCCGCTGAAAAATTATTCAGGATGAACATAAACATGACCGGCATGATGTACATCATGGTCTTCATGCCGGGCATCTGACTGCTCCCTGCCGTAGCCTGACTGTTCCATCGCATCGAAAGCATGGTGGTCACCGTCATCAGCAGTGTGAACAGGCTCACATGGTCCCCGTACATGGGGATATTGAACGGCAGGTCCAGAATCGAGTCGTAGGTGGAGAGGTCCGTTGCCCAGAGGAATTTCTCCTGGCGCAGCTCAATGGAAGTGGGAAAGAACCTGAACATGGCATAGAGGATCGGGAACTGCAGCAGCATGGGTAAGCATCCACCCATGGGATTCGCTCCCGCCTTCTTGTAAAGGTCCATGGTCGCCTGCTGCTTTTTCATGGCATCCTCCTTCTTGGGATACCGCTCATTGATCTCATCCACCTGGGGCTTCAGCACACGCATCACGGCCTGTGATTTGTAGGACCTGTAGGTGAGCGGGAAGAGCGCTGTTTTGATGATCAGGGTCAGCAACAGGATAATAATACCAAAATTGGTGATCCAGTTATTCAGCCAGTTAAAAATGGGAATGACCACATAGGCGTTGATCCAACGGATCATGGAACCTCCCACCGTTACCACATTTTCCAGGCCCAGGTCTCCGTACTCCTTCAAATCCGTAAAGCTGTTGGGGCCAAGATAGAGCTGCATCCCGATGGTCTGATCTCCGGAGCGATCATAGGGCATGTCAATGGATGAGGAATATTGCCTTACATATTTGCCCGGATCATTGAATCGCTGCTGGTACATATAGGCGCCATCGAAGTATTGATCTGCCACCAGGATGGTGGAAAAGAACTGGTGACTGAAAGCGATCCATTTGATGCGGGTGGTCTCGGTCACCTCCTCCAGCTCCTTCTTGGACCTGGCCTTGAAATTTTCCACGTCTCCTTCATGAAACCGGTAATAGAGGGTGGTATACATGGTCTCGTTCTGGTACCCTTTCTCCTGTGAGGGCGCATAGAATTCAAAATTGAATTCCATCCGGTCGGTCCTGTAGCTGTCCAGCCCGGTCAGATGGATATCAAAATCAACCATATAATCACCATCAAAGAGCCTGTATACATAATCTATGGAGGCTGACTCAGAGATGTCCATGGTCATGGTCAGCTGCTGAAAGTTTCTTCCATCCTCGCCGGTTTGCCTGGTGATCTCCGGAACAAAATAGAGTTCGCCGGTATTGATCCCCCTGTTATCGGCGAAAAACTGAAGTGCGAAAATGGTGGAATCGCCATCAAATAAAAGAAGGGGCAGTGAATCGTAGGTCTGGTACTCCTTCAACTGGGCCGTATATGGCCGGCCTCCCAGGGTAGAGAAAGTCAGCTTCAACTGATCATTTTCGAGTACTACCTGTTCTTCGGTTCCCACAGCACCCGCAGCAAAATCACCCAGCTCATTGGTTAATTGCTCTTGGACCACCGAATCGGCTACCTGCGGATCGGCCTCCGCTTCGGATTCAATTTCCTGCTGCCGCTGAGCCTCTTCCAGGGCCCTGATCTGTTCCACCCGGGCAATGGAATCAAGCCTTCTTCGTTCAGTCATCTGCCGCTCCCGTGCGGGTTTTGTCATGATGGTGTACCCGACCAGAATAAGGCCGATCAGGGCCAGTCCGATGATTGTATTCCTATCCATTGTGCACTAACTTACTATCTCCTTCTCCAGACTCCCGACAAAAGTAATCGTTTAGCCTGTAAATCAATATAAATTCAAATAAAATCGATGAGATTTCGGTGAAAAGCCATCGCATGGTACGGCCCGCTATTTCCGATTCTTGATCGCTGCCTTGATGAAAGCAATAAACAAAGGATGCGGATTCAGGGCAGTGCTTCTGTATTCGGGGTGGAACTGGGTTCCCACAAACCATGGATGGCTGGTCTGTTCCATGATCTCCACCAGTCCGCTCTCGGGATTGATCCCGGTGGCAATCATTCCGTTTCCCTCATACTGCTCCAGAAAGTCATTGTTGAATTCGTACCTGTGACGGTGCCTTTCACGCACCATTTCAGTTTTATATGCTTCCTGTACAAGTGATCCCTTCTTCAGTGCGCAGGCATATCCTCCCAAACGCATGGTCCCTCCTTTCTCGGTCACTCCTTTCTGTTCTTCCATCAGGTCGATCACCGGATGCTTGGTAATGTTGGTCATCTCCGTGGAATGTGCATCTGGGTAACCGAGCACGTTGCGGGCAAACTCGATGACCGCACACTGCAGTCCCAGGCAGATTCCGAGAAACGGAATTTTGTTTTCCCTGGCATAGGTTACCGACAATATTTTTCCATCGATGCCCCGGTCCCCGAATCCGGGAGCCACCAGGATGCCATGAAATCCATCCAGCTTTTCAGAGACATTTTCGGCATTGATCATTTCCGAATGAAGGCACCTGATACTCACCCTCACCCTGTTCATGGCACCGGCATGGGTGAGTGACTCGATGATCGATTTATAGGAATCAAAGAGTTCAACATACTTGCCGACCAGGGCGATATTGATCTCACTGTTTGAGCTCTTGAGGCGGCCCACAAATTGCTTCCAGTTCTTCAGGTCAGGTGTTCCCTCTGCCTTGATATCCAGGTTTTTCAGAACCTGGATGTCGAGACCCTCTTCCTGCATCAGAAGCGGCACCTCGTAGATGGTGGATACATCGATGGACTGGATCACGGCGGAAAGTTCCACATTACAGAAGAGGGCCACTTTTTTCCTCAGGTCCTTGGTGAGCTCATGCTCCGCACGCAGAACCAGGACATCCGGTTGGATCCCGTTTTCAAGGAGCACCTTGACGGAATGCTGGGTCGGCTTGGTTTTCAGCTCACCCGAAGCCGACAGGTAAGGGACCAGGGTCAGATGAACGAACACTGTATTTTCATCACCAAGGTCCCAGCGCAGCTGCCGAACAGCTTCGATATAGGGCAGCGATTCAATGTCGCCCACCGTTCCTCCTATCTCGGTGATGATGATATCAAAATCCCCTTTCTTGCCAAGCAGGGTGATCCTTCTTTTTATCTCATCGGTGATGTGGGGAATCACCTGAACGGTTTTTCCCAGGTAATCACCCCTTCGTTCCTTGTTGATCACCGACTGGTAGATCCTTCCCGTGGTCACATTGTTGGCCTGCGAAGTCTGTATGTCCAGGAACCGTTCATAATGCCCGAGGTCGAGATCGGTTTCAGCACCGTCATCCGTTACGTAACACTCGCCATGCTCGTAGGGATTCAACGTTCCCGGATCAACATTGATGTAAGGATCAAGCTTCTGGATGGTGACTTTGTAGCCCCTGGCTTTCAGCAGCCGGCCCAGGGAGGCTGAAATAATACCTTTACCCAGAGAGGAAGTAACTCCCCCCGTAACAAAAACATACTTTGTACTGCCCAAACCAATTCAGATTAAGTTCGCGTAAAAGTAAAGATTTAATTTACATTTTCCATATCATCCAGGAGACGGATCTTCTCTTCGAGCAGTTTGATCCTATCGTGCGCGGCTTCTATCTTCTCATGGAATCCCTGGATGGTCTCTTCTGAACTGTCGGATTGCTTGAAGAATCCAATGTTGTTCTCCCAAACCCCGATGTCGTTCCGAAGTTGCTGCAGTTTATTGACCAACTTATCCCGTTCAAAATTCATTTTCATCTGGGCCCTGGGTGAATTCATGATCCCGATGATTCTGTTCCGGAATCTGAATAAGCTTCTCTCCGAATCTCCCAGGCCTATCCTCTTCAGCAACTGATCCTGGACCGTGCGGAACTGGTCCTTGATCACATCTTTTTTTGAAGCCGGAACGTACCCTATTTCATTAAAACTGGACTGGAAATCCCCCACCGCAGCCAGATCCTCTTTTTTGTTCCCCCTGGGAGTGTAGGATTCCATTTCCGCGATGATCTCCTCCTTGGCTTTCAGGTTATCCTCGAAGGTGGAATCAATATCCTCAAAATACTTCGATTTGTTGTTGAAAAAGGTATCGCACGCTTTCCTGAATCTTTTCCAGAGTTTATCGGAATCCCTTCTGGGAACGGGTCCGATCTCTTTCCATTGCTTCTGCAACCGGATCAATTCATTGGTGGTCTCCTTCCAATCCTCACTGTTTACAAGAGATTCCGCTTTTTCTGTGATCTCCAGTTTCAGTTTCAGATTATCCTTCTGTTCCTCGTATGCCTCGGCGTAGAATCTCGCCTTGTTGCCGAAAAAGGTGTCACAGGCAGTGCGGAAACGTGCATATATGGGGTTGTTGTCTTTCTTTGGCGCATACCCGATCGTTTTCCAGGTTTTCTGAATCTCCAGGACCTGTCCCGTCTTATCCACCCATTCCCCGTGGCTCTTATATATCACAGCTGCAATAGATTCCACCTGTTCACACAATTCCCTCTTCCTGTCCAGGTTATCCTGCAGAGATTCCTTGAGCCTGGAGTGATATTCCTGATGCTTCCTGTTGATCACCGATGTGGCCTGCTTGAAGCGGTCCCAGATCTCATCCCTGTTTTCGCGCGGTACCGGTCCGATCTCACGCCAGCGTGCATGATATTTCTGAAGTGTACGGAAGGCCTGAACCACATTGGGCTCGTCGTCAAGCGCCTCCGTACGTTCACACAGCTGCACTTTCAGTTCAAGGTTCTTTTTCAGGTCAAGTGTACGCAACTCCCTGTTGATCCTTACATAATCGTTGAATTTCTCAACGAAATAGTTGTACGAATCCCAGAGATCTTTCAGGTTCTGCTGCGGAACAATCCCTGCTGCGAACCACTGCTTCTGCAGCTCCTTGAATTTGCGGAAGGTGATCTCAAAATTCTCCTGGCCTTCCATGAGGATCCTGAACTGTTCGAGGATCTCCTGCTTCTTCTTAAGGTTCTCCTGTTTGGTGTTTTCCAGCTGCCTGGAATATTCGGCTTTCAGTTCCCTGTATTTCTGCAATAACTCCCGCATCTCACCCTCCAGGGGATCCTCCACAGGCTTAAAATCTTCCAGGTTGCCGCCGGCTGCCAGAAAGTGTTCCTTTTTCTCTTCGTTGGTTGCTTGTACCTTTTCATAAAATGCCTGCTTGATCTCCGCCACATCCTTCCGGAGGTTTCCTTTCGCGGGGTGATCCAGCTTTTCCCGCATCAATTTCACCATGTCACCCAGGCTGAGAAGGCTGAAGTTGACCCGTTCTTCCTCTGCCTCAGATCTATCTGTGGCCTTTTTTGCCGGGCCAGCCGATGCGGGCTCTGCATCATCCTCTGGGGATGGGTCCTCCTTTTCCGGTACCTCATCTATTTCTTCGGGCTTATCGTCATCATAGGCTTCATGATCAAAGGAGGCGTTTTTCTGCTCCTCTTCCTCATCGTCGATCAGCTTTTCCAGATCCTTGACAACAGGTTTTTTCTGTTTGGGTTTGTTGCCGGAATCTGGATCTGAAGGGGCTATCGGCTCGGTTGCCGGAGCTTCTTCGGAAGATGTTTCGGAAGGGGCTTCCGGTCCTGTGGAGGGAGCTTTTTCGGATGACTTGTCGGACGGGGCTTTCTGTTTGGAAGAGACAACACCTTTTACATCAGGATCCTTTGACGCATTCTCCTGCACCTCAGATATTTGAAGATTCTCGTTTTCCTCTTTTACAAGGTTTTTATTTGTTGTTCCTGGTTTCTTTTCTTCAAATTCATTTTCTTTCAGAGGATCATGGGCATCATCAGTTTTCATAACAGGAAGAGGGTTAAAGCGCTCGCTCGATGATACAAATTAGGCATTTTTCACGGAAGAGAGCACCCGTTGTCCAAAAAATTGAATTATCATCCATATGAATAACAAATAAATAGATCAGCTGGTTTATTCTTATATTCGCATAAAACAAGGCCACCCATGCGCATCGATATCATTACCGTACTCCCGAAGCTTCTGCATGGACCCTTTGACCATTCGATCATCAGGCGGGCCAGAGACAAGAATCTGGTGGAGATTCACCTCCACGATCTGAGGGATTTCTCCACGGATAAGCACCGCAGGGTAGATGACTACGCATACGGAGGCGATCCGGGCATGGTGATGGGCATCGAGCCGATTCACCGGGCAATTACCCACCTCACCTCCCAGCGGAGCTACCAGGAGATCATTTATACCTCTCCGGATGGCGAAAAATTCACACAGAAACTTGCCAACCGGCTCGCACTGACGGATCACATGATCATACTCTGCGGGCATTATAAAGGGGTGGATCAAAGGGTCAGGGAACACCTGATCACCCGGGAAGTATCCATTGGGGATTACGTAATGACCGGGGGTGAACTGGCTGCGGCAGTGATTACCGATAGCATCGTCAGGTTGCTTCCGGGAGCCATCTCCGATGAAACCTCTGCCCTTTCAGATTCCTTTCAGGATAACCTCTTGGCCCCACCGGTGTACACCAGGCCCGCCGACTACCGGGGATGGCAGGTTCCGGAAATCCTCCTGTCGGGACATGCCGCCAACATTGCGGCCTGGAAGCATGAGCAATCGGTAAGGCGCACCAGGTTATTGCGGCCCGATCTTCTTGATGAGGAGCCCGGTGATCCCGCGGATCAATGATGCTGCCCGCTTCCCCTTAGAACTGATTCCTGCTGCAGATGGTTGCAAAATCGCACATCCTGCATTTTAAAAGGTTATCGGTCCGGGTGAAGGGATCGGTTGAGTGGAAGATCCGGGAGAGGGTCTCCTCCAGAAGCTGAACAAAATCCTCCTCAATTTCTGAAAAGGATCCCAACCGGATCCGGTTGGGATGGGTGCCTGCGGTCAACGCCGGATCGAAATCGGGTTTGTACAACTCCCTCATGGCATAGAGGCCAGGCATGATCTGCTGTCCGGGATGGGATTCATCCACCAGCCATGCATACAACAGGGTTTGAAATGCTGCACCGTTCCTGCTTCCCGATTCACCCTCAAACAGCGATTTCAGCGATGGGAACCGCATGCTTGTATCCCCTGTTTTATAATCAATCACCCTGAACAGATCCCCCCTTTTATCGACCCTGTCGATTTTTCCGCCCAGCCGGATCCGGACTGTTTTCTGATCACACCTCACCGCGATGGAGCGCTCATAGGTCTGCTCGGCAGATACCAGATGAAAGGGAGTTATCCGGATATCGGTCTGAATGATCTTCTCGAGATAGCGATACATTACCTTGTAAGCGATCAGGTTCCGGCCCTGGATAACGGCATTTCGCTTTCCCTTGAAATGATGTCTGACAAAGGTTTCCTTCAGCACCTCGTCAGTGGAGCCTCCCTCTAACAGATCGTCGAGATCGACCCGGGTGATTTCACCCCTGTTCCGGTCGGCAATCTCCTGGTAGAGTTCCCGCACCGCCTCATGTACAACGGTTCCGAAACCCGCAGCATCGATCTCTTCCATCACCTCATCCGGCTCTCCGATGCCGGCAAGGTAGCGGAGGTAGAATTTGAGTGAACAATCTATGAAGGTATTGATGGCGGAAGGGGAAAGGTATTTTGCCGGCTCCTCCCCTTCCATGAATCTGCTCAGCAAGTCATTCGTGGTTTCACTGCGTGGAATGACCACTGGGCGGACTGGTACCGCACTGATATCCATACCCGGCCTGATGATCCTGGCTTTCCTGAAATAGACCAACTGGTGCAGGTAGCGGCTCATTTCTCCTGTTCTCATCCCTTCCGATCCGCTGTTGAAAAGCAGGTCTACCTTACTTGCTCGCTGCAACAGCCTGAAAAAATAGTATGCATAAATGGCATCCTTATCTTCCCTTGCAGGCATCCCGTAAGCCTTCCTCATCGAATAGGGAACAAAGGTATGGGGATGGTGACCTGCAGGCATGATCTCTTCGTTCATGGAAACCAGGACCACATGGTTGAAATCAAGCAGCCTGGTCTCAAGGATGCCCATCAACTGGATTCCGGCCAGCGGTTCTCCCTCAAATGGGATCCTGACACCCGAGATGATCTTTCTGAACAGACGTTCAAACATGTCAGAAGCCAGCTCTTTAAGGGAGCCGATTGCGTTTTCAAGCCGGTTCAACTGGATCAGCATGTGAAAAATAAATTCCCGGTCCAGTTGCTGCTGCACCGGAGGAGCCTCATCCGCCATCCTATCGATGATCCACTGAAACAGCTCCCGGAAATATCCCAGCATCTCCCGGGCATCTTCCACTTTCCGGAATATGATTTTTCCAAACTCCCCGGGGAGCAGATCCCTGTCCACGAAAATCATGTTGGTGCGGTTGATCTCTCCCAATATTTCATCAGGTGCTGTGCCATCTGTATTTCTGAAATAGGGATGCATGATGACCGTTGCCACATCCCGGTGGTAAAACTGGCCGGTCCCGTTCCTGCCTTTTCTGGCGTTCCGCTGCATCCTGAGCAAGGCATCCACGAAACCGAACAGCGGAGTAACCTTCAGGGGATATCCCATGGTGATGTTCAGTTCCTCAATGCGGTCAGGAAGGGAGGTGATCACCGGCATGAGCAACTCTTCATCGCAAAGCACCAGTGCCGTTTCAGCATACGAGTCAGGGGATACCCCACGCTCCTCTTCGAGAATCCTGTAGATGGTTTTGGCCTGCAGCACATCACTCGGCAATTCAAAAATCCTGATATCTTTATCTTTCCCAAGGCCACTGAAAGTCTCAAGATCCGCCGGCGGCGGATACGCTCTCAGATTCTCCCTCATGAACCTGCCGGCTTCACTGTCAGGATCCTCCAGATAAGCATGGTCATAATCCCAGAAAAACTCTGCACCCTGTTCTTTCATCCAGCCAAACAGACGCTTTTCACAGCCGTTGAGGGCGTTGAATCCGGCCACGATGATGTTGCCAGCCGGTGGTTCCAGGGTGCCTTCTTCAATGAATCCAGCTACCTCCCTGTACTGCATACCCTGGTATCCAAAACCATTCGCATGCAGCTGCTCCCTTAGGCCCTGGTAGAGTTGCGGCAATAACTCCCAGATCTGCAGGAACCTGGTTTTCTCGGCAGTATCTCCCCCTTCCCGGAATCCCGCCCAGAATTGCCGGATGAGCATGATCTGGTGCTGATCAAGACCGGCCAAGTGATCCTCGATCTGTTTAAGATCGAGCAGGTTCCTGAAAAGCATGCCTGCATCCACCTGGTATTTGTCGATCTCATCAAAATCTGCCAGCATCCGTTCACCCCATTGATAAAACTCATCCAGAGGCTCCGGATCTTCCACCTCGGTTTGATAAAGGTCGTACAGGGTAAATACACACTCCACCGGATCAACCTCCCTGAGTCCGCTCATCTCCGATATGAACTCATTGATGGTCAGAATTTCGGGGGCCCAGCTCACACCCACGCTCAAATCGGCCAGGTGCCTCTGGAGGAACAGGCCGGATCTGCGGTTGGGCAGGATGATCCGGGTCCCCTCATGGAGCCGGTCTCCCCTGCCGATCAGATAGGCTGCCAGTGTTTCCAAGATCGGTCTCATTCCGTGCCAGCTTTATAATATTTTCCCTGCCAGGTATCGTTCTGTTCCAGCAATGCCTCAAAAGCCTGCAGTACTTCATCATATCGCATTCCCCACCCTTCTCTGGCGGCCATTCCCGGGGTGACCTCACCGGCTATGCGTTCCACCACAAAAGAGGGATTGAGGCGCTCCAGCACTTTCATCATGACCTTCAGGTAATCCTTCATAGTGAAATCCGCAAAATCTTCCGGATTGCTCCTGTACTGGATTTCCATTGCCGTCCCTCTGATCACCTGTAACTGGTGAAATTTGATGTTATTCAGGGGCCAGCCCGACAACACATCCGCCATGTTCAGAAAATCATTTTCATCCTCCCCGGGCAACCCGATCATGACATGGCCGCCCACCCTGATCCCCCTTCCGGCAGTTTCTGTTACAGCCCATTCAGATTGTTCCACATCGTGTCCGCGGTTGACACGCCGAAGGGTATCGTTCCGTACAGACTCGATCCCGTATTCCACCACCAGGTAAGTGCGTCCGGACAGTTCCATGAGATAATCGAGTTTCTCTGGATCCACAGCGTCGGGTCGTGTTCCGATGACGAGCCCTACTATTCCGGGCACACTGAGTGCTTCCTCATATTTTTTCACCAGGGAATCCAATGGACCGTGGGTGTTGGTATAGGCCTGAAAATATGCCAGAAACCCTTTCGCCCGTCTGTACCTGGTTCTGTGAAACTCCATGCCCTGCAGGATCTGTTCACGGATCGAAGTGTCGGGATGGTTGTAGGATGGATTGAATGCCCGGTTGTCGCAGAATGTGCAGCCTCCCGTTCCGCAGGTCCCGTCGCGGTTGGGGCATGTAAACCCCGCATCCAGGGTAACCTTCTGTATACGCCCCCCGAAACGGCGCCTGAAGTAGTCGCTGTACGTGTTGATCCTTCTGTTGTTTCCCCAGAGATAGCTCATGGCAACGGTATTTGAACGATTTTCCCGAGAGTGACATACCAGATGTACCCGTTCACATCTGCATAACCCAGTTCAAGTAACTGTTGCATGTATTCCAGTACCTGATCGTGGTAATGGGTTCTTTCCGCCTCACCGAATTTGAAATCCACCACCGTTGCCCGGTTCCCCTTGATCATCAGTCTGTCGGGTCTGATGATCTTACCTTTCCCGCATAAGATGGAGCGTTCGTTATAAACGATCCCTGCCTCGCCGGAGAACCACTCCTCCACATCAGCGCCTGAGATCATTTCCAGGATCTCCTGCCTGATCTGCTCCCTGCGTGTTCCCGGCAGCAATCCCTCCCGGTGCAACGCCAAAATCACCTCATCCACATCTGAAATGGTTTCAATCCTGGAAAAAATCATATGCATGATGTTTCCATACATTCGGCCGGTTTGAAACCTTCCCTCCTCGTCAAGGAAATATTCGTCACTCCTTGATCTGATCCTCAACCTGTTGATTCGGTAGGTCACCGGATATACGGTAAACTGCCAGGGATCAGGCTGCTCCCCGGAAATGTCATAGGATGGCAACTTCCCAATGGAAAGCAGATCTCCTTTTCTGTATGTTTCCAGGGATTCCAGTGCCGGTTCCAGTCCGGGATCCATGTGAAGCAGCGACCTGACCAGGTCCCCCACATGCTTCATGCCAGGTTCATCCCGCTCCGGGACACCAATGAACAGGGCATCCCTGGCCCTTGTGAACGCCACATATAACAGGTTCAGGTTGTCCATATAACCCTTCATCCGTTCCTCGTAGTAGGCAGCCGAAAACAGTGTGTGCTGCAATTTCCGGCTGAAGCGGACAGGGAGTACCGGTATCCTGCCAAAAGGGGTATGGTCCGTATCACACCACAGGATATTGGATTTCCGGTGGTCCGTGGTAATTTCCCAGGAACAGTAGGGAACAATCACGGCTTTAAACTCAAGGCCTTTGGCTTTGTGTATGGTTAAAATCCGCATGGCATCGGAACCTTCCGTACTGTTGACCCCTTTTTTGGAACCGTGCTGATCCCAGAAGTGAAGGAAACCCGCAATACCCATGGGTTCCCTTCGCTGCAGATCGATTACAATGTCCTGAAGCGCCTGCAGATAAGGAAGGTCCTCTTCTGTGGCGTGTAACCCGAAAAGTTGGATCAGCGATTCCACCAGTTCGTAAAGCGGAAGCGTTTTCAGTCGTTGCAGCTTCTCCTCCAGTTCGGCACCCAGTATTTCCGGTGGTTGAACCAGGCTGTCGAACCAGGAATGAGGATAAGGTTCCAGTTTGACAGAGCGCAATCCGCAGTGATATTTAAGCAGTGCATTGTTGAGGGGATCGTCTGGGGAGATCAGGTACCGGAGCAACGCAAGGATGAAAACAACGGTACTGTTGTTATGCAAAAGAAGCGACTCACCGGAAACAAGCCGGAAGTTGGCTCCCTCTCCTGATCTTTTAAAGTGGTCAAGTAAATAGGCAGCGATAAGGCTCCCCTCCTTCCTGTTCCTCACCAGGATGGCAATATCGCCCGGTTTGATCCCCGATGCCCTGATCTCCCTGATCCATTCAGGTATCCGTTGCAACACAGCCTCCCTGAACTCAAACTCTCCCGGCTCTCTGAAAAATTCGATACGTACGGCTCCGCCACCGGTATCCCTGCCCCCCGGTATCTTTTGAACCGCATCGGCATACGCATCCCTGAAGCGTCTGACCTGCTTCACAACCTCTGAACTGTCTCCTGCCGAATTCGCCAGTTCCTCGCTGATCACAGCTGAAAGCAATTCCGGAGCGAGCTGAAAAACCGTATTGTTGAACCGGACGATCAGTTCCCTGCTCCGGAAATTTTTATCCAGCTGGTGAATACGTACCTTCTGGTGGGTGAAATCGGCCTCCAGGTGAGCGGAGAGGAGGTTCCAGTCGGAGTTCCGCCACCTGTAGATCGATTGCTTCACATCCCCCACCACCAGGTTGTCGTATCCCCCGGCGAGTGCATGATCGAGCAGTGGTTTGAAATTATCATACTGGAATACGGAAGTATCCTGGAATTCGTCCAGCATGAGGTGATTGTAACGGTTCCCGGTCTTTTCATAGATGAAGGGAACCTGGTTGCTTCCGATCATTCCCCTGAGAAACCGGCCTGAGTCAGCAATCAAAAACAGGTTGTTTTCGTCAGTATGTTTCTTGATGTGCTCCCATATGTCGATGAGGATTCCCAGGGTATACATGTTGGTCCGAATCACTGCAATGCTGTTCCGTAATCGCTGCTTTTCATAAAGCTCCCCGAACAGGGGGATCAGGACCCCGGTGGTCAGCTGCCGCAAACTTTCGCCGGCTCCTTTATTGATCCATTTCTCCACCTGGTCCATGGAAGCGATCTTTGCGTCGGAAAATTTTACTTCCTCTCCATCTGCGGCCTGGAGGAATAAAGAGGGAAGTGACCTCCCCTTTCCTTTGAAATCATCTATGGAAAATCCTGAACGGCTGATATGACCGAGAGCCTTCTCTCCCACCCCTGTCATGCTCTCGATCAGCTCCTTCTCCAGGAGTTCCAGATCGTTCTGAAATAACCTGAGGTTCTGTTTCTCCAATAAAGAAATATCATGGTGAAGAAACAGCTCCTGAAACGATTCCCTGAAAAGCTCGGTTCCCAGTTCGATCATATCCCCGCGGAAGTTCCATGACCTCGACTCCTCCAATCGTTCCTCCGCAAAGCGGATCAGCCACTGCTGCAGCTCCTCCTGGTCACCCAGCTCCTGAAAAAGCCGCTCTATGGCGAGTGCCAGAACCAGGTTGTGATCCAGTTCCAGGTTATAACCCGGCTGGATTCCGGCCTCGCGCGTAAAGGCCCGGATCACTGACTGAAAGAACCTGTCGATGGTCCCAACCGAGAACCACGAATAGTCGTTCAGGATCATGTTCAGAAGTTCACCCGCCCGCTGCCTTACCCCTTCCTCATTGAGCCCGGATACCCGCATCAGCTCCTTCATCTCCTCGATATGCCCTGTTCCCTGATCACCCGCGAGCCGGTGCAACCTCTCCAGGATCCGTTGCTTCATCTCACCAGCCGCCCTGTTGGTAAATGTAACCGCCAGGATCCTCCGGTGGGTTCCTGGTGATCTGAACATGAGTTTCAGGTATTCGAGGGTGAGGGCGAAGGTTTTCCCGGACCCGGCAGACGCCCTGTATATGTGTAGGGGAGACATCAGGTAAATATAGGATTAATAGGAAGGATTTTCCTACTTTTGTTGCAAAATCGGGGATGTGGCAAAACGTGTTGTCGTAGGTCTTTCGGGAGGAGTTGACTCCAGTGTGGCTGCCTATTTGTTAAAAGAACAGGGGTATGAGGTCACCGGGCTTTTTATGATTAACTGGCACGATAAGACAGGGATCATAGATGCGGATTGCCCCTGGGACGAAGATGTCGTATTTGCCGAGATGGTGGCAAAGAAACTGGATATTCCATTTCACGTGGTGGATCTGAGTGAACCCTACCGGAAGCGGGTGATCGACTATATGTTCAGTGAATACGAGAAAGGCAGGACTCCCAATCCGGATGTACTGTGCAACCGCGAAATCAAATTTGACGAATTCCTCAGGGCTGCAGAAGCCTACCGGCCTGATTTTGTAGCCACCGGCCATTATTGCCGCAAAACCGAGGAGTTGAAGGACGGAAAACGGATCTACCGGCTGCTGGCCGGCTCAGATCCGCAGAAAGAACAAAGCTATTTCCTCTGCCAGCTGAACCAGGCACAGCTCGCCCGTACACTGTTCCCCATAGGCGATCTGCATAAATCGGAGGTGCGAAAGATGGCCAGAGAACAGGGATTGGCATCAGCCAACCGAAAGGACTCCCAGGGCATTTGTTTTGTCGGGAAGGTGCATCTGCCGGTATTCCTTCAACAGCAACTGGAAGTGAAAGAGGGTAATATATTTGAAATCCCTTCCGGATTTCCAGCCTACAAGGGTGACAAAAAGGATCCCGCCGACCTGGAAACCTATTGCAGTCCCTGGACTTACGACCGCGAAGATGGCTCCTGGGCGGGAAAACATCAGGGAGCACATTTTTTCACTGTGGGACAGCGCAAGGGACTCAACGTGGGAGGTAAGGCGGAACCCCTGTTTGTTATCGGCACTGATGTGCGTACCAACCGTATTTTTGTGGGACAGGGTCAGGGGCACCCCGGGCTCTACAGAAGCGGATTAAAAATACTTCCGGATGAGGTGCACTGGGTTCGTGACGACCTGGCAATGAAGGTGGGTGATCAACGTGAATACATGGTACGGATTCGATACAGGCAACCGCTTCAGCAGGCCACACTGATCCTCGCCGAAAATGGGCTCTATATTCTGTTCAGGGAGCCGCAGCGGGGGATTGCAGCAGGTCAGTTTGCTGCCTGGTACCAGGGGGATGAACTGATCGGATCGGGTGTGATTCACCACTGATTTACCTCTTGTGAAGTCCACACTCCTTGTGCAGGTCATTCTCCCACCACCACCTTCCGGCCCGCACATCTTCTCCGGGTTCAATGGCCCGGGTACACGGTTCACAGCCTATACTGGGAAAACCCCTGTCGTGAAGTAGGTTATAAGGAATGTTGTATTTCCTGATGTAATCCCAGACCTGCTTTTCGGTCCAGCTGATCAGCGGATTGATCTTCACCAGTCCGTTGTTTGCATCCCATTCCACCAGTTTGTTGAAAAACCTCGACACAGACTGATCCTTGCGCAGTCCGCATATCCATGCCTCTTTGTTACTGAATGCCCTCGGCAACTGGGCCACCTTCCTGATACCGCAGCACAACTTCCGGTTCTCCACACTGTCGTAAAAAAGGTTGATCCCACGTCTGGCAACCATCTTCTCCACCTCGGCTGCATCAGGAAAATAGGTTTTCATGCGGATCCCGAAAAATTTGTTCGTACGGGCAATCAGATCATATGTTTCCGGGAAGAGCCTCCCTGTATCCAGGGTAAACACTTCGGTCTCTTTTCGCTGACCCAGAACCATTGCCGTGAGCACCTGGTCCTCAAGACCCAGGCTCGTGGAAAGCACCAGTTTCTCCCCGAAATGCTGAAGGAAAAATCCGATCACCTCCTCGGCAGTGGCATCTTTCAGCTCTTCATTCCAACATGATATCTGCGCTTTCAGCTCCGCAGTTACCCCTGTACGTTCCTTAACACCCTCTTGTTCCATATCACAATCTAACTCCTGATCAAACTAACTACTAACTACTAACTACTAACTAACCTAACTGAAGTTTTCTAACTTCCCCATATCCACCCATGTATCACGGTCATGCCTGTACAACAGAATGTCCCTGGTTCTGGCCAGCTCCAGAAAAAACGGGACGATAGGAAACCGGGTTTTCATGGGAAACAGGTCCAGTATCTCCGGATCAAGCACATGGATACCGCTGAAGGCTATCGGGATCAGCTCCTTCTCCTCCGGGTTCACCAGAATGGTTTCGCCGGTTCTGTTGTCCCGCCATCCCTTGAGTAAACCGTGCCGATCCATCAGGAGACTCCTGGTGGTTAAACGTTCCTTCACCGCAAGGGTGGCTATGGCTCCCCCTTGCTGATGTGCCTCAAAGAGGTGGCGGAGATTGATGTTGCTGTTGATATCCACATTATGCACCAGGAATGGCTCCTTGCCGAAAAACCACGATGCGTTTGCAACCCCCCCCCCTGTATCGAGCAGTTCCTCTTTTTCATGAGAGAATTCAATCCGGATCCCGAAGTTTTCCCTGCGGGATACGAAATCCATAATCATCTCCGCATAATGGTGCACATTGATCACAATCTCGGTAAAACCTGCATCGATCAGCCTCCCGATCACCATTTCGAGTAGGGGAACCCCATTCCACTCCACCAGCGCCTTGGGCCTGGACGAGGTCAGATCCCCCAGCCTGGTACCCAGTCCTGCAGCCAGGATCATGGCTCTATTTTCACCGGTTTGCAGCACCATTTTTCTTTGGGGGACAGTTGATCACACCTGACACAGACATACAATTGATTTCTGCCATTGATCTTCTTCGACAACTTTTTCCCGTCCCTGCAGAATTTCTTACTCATTCAACACATTTATGCAGAGAATAACACCTCAGGACCGGTTTTGTTGGTGCAGTCAGGTAACGGTCCAGTAGCAGACCTTGGGGGATACGATTCTACCCTCTATCTTCAGTACCTTCATCGCCTTGTCCACCTCTTTCTTCTCCAGATGAATCGCTTCGGCAATCTCACCGGCTTTCATCGGCTCGGGTGATTCAGTCAGTGTTTTGATGATCAGGTCAGATGTTTCCATGCTATTATTTCATGCAATTACCGGGGGAGATCCCCGTCCGGTGTAAAGATAAAGATTAAATTTGTCCTTCATCATCCATATGATTGATTCATGATATTAGTGGCTGACGGCGGTTCGACCAAAACCGACTGGAGAATCATTGACGGCGAGCAGATTCATTCCATCAGAAGCAAGGGTATCAATCCCTATCATTCCACTGCAAAGGAGATACAGCAGGAACTGGCTGCCCTCGATCTGAATGAGCAGGAGAAGAAGATAGAAAGGGTCCATTTCTATGGTTCTGGTGTGGCCACAAGCGAGAAAAAATCGCTGATCCTTAAGTTTCTTCAGAACAGGATCGGTGCACATGCTGTCATCCAGGTGGAGAATGACCTGCTGGGCGCAGCCAGGGCATTGTTTCAGAGGCAAAGCGGGATCGCATGTATCCTTGGAACAGGTTCCAA
>Ga0209536_100004253_pt1 | contig 22611 bp, 26 predicted proteins | sample DeeMarSeWOR28_12_FD_187461 | JGI IMG/M metagenome (GOLD analysis project Ga0209536, IMG submission 187461) | Marine sediment microbial communities from White Oak River estuary, North Carolina - WOR-2-8_12 (SPAdes) (version 2) | ecosystem: Environmental > Aquatic > Marine > Intertidal zone >... | reverse complement strand
TGGAGATCCTGGATCTTACTTGAACTGGTATGTTGACACTGCAGCAGTTCCAGCATGGGGAACATGGACATTTTCACCTGCAGGCGGCACTGGAGTTGCCGAGGGTGACTGTGACATAATTGATGTAACCTGTGTTCTACAAGAAGAAACCGGAGATTTCTCTGGTACAATTACTGTCTACAATGCAGATGATTCAACAGATGTCTGTAAGATAGATACATCTGTTACAATACCAAGAGCAAGAACACACAACGCTTTCTGGAATCTATTTGAACAATTCCCAGCGCTATACCAAATTCTAGAAATAATATTTGGGGCTTAATTTTTTAGCCCTTCTCTTTTTCTTTTGATTTTAATTTTTAACGTTTTTTTTGTCTTCTAAATCTAATATTTACTGAATGAAAAAAAAGTAATGCAATAAACAAAGCTAAAAATGACAAACCAAAATGAATTATCATTGAACGATTTGTTAAAAACATATAAACTTGAAATACAGCCACACATAATAAAAGAGTCAAAAAAACTATAATAATTGTTTTTATACTCCAATTCCTAAACATTAAATCAAACCAATATATCTCAATTGTATATACCTTTTTTTTAATTTTTAAAAATATAATCTCTTGCTTCTCCAACTGTATAAAGAGAGCCAGTAACACATACTATATCACTCTTATTAGCAATTTTTTTTGCATAAATTATCGCTTCATCTAATCTATCTTTTAAAACAACCTCCTTATCTTTGACCATTTCCTTTAATAATCTGGGATCAAATGCCCTTTTAATTTGTGATTTGGTAACAATAATTGTGTCAGCGATTGGAGAAATAATATCTAAAATTTCTTGAATATTTTTGTCGGAGAGAATCCCAATGATAAGAATTAATTTTTCATATGAGAAATCATCTTCTAAGGTGGACCTTAAATATTTCATTGCTGCAATATTATGTGCCCCATCAAGAAGAAATAAAGGATTTGTTCCAACTATCTCCATTCTACCAGGATTTTTTGTATTTAAAAATGCATCATCAATACTTTCATCTGTAATATATATACCATTCATCTGAAGACTTTCGATTGCAGCAATTGTAATAGCTATATTTTCTCCTTGGTGTTTACCAATCATATTTGTTTTTATTTTGTACTCTTTTAATGAACCATTAACATTATATTCCCAAAAATCTAATTTTTTATTAATTACTTTCCAAGAGTAATTGCTAATTATTTTTATTTTAGAATCCTTTTCTTGAGCAACTTTTTCTATTACTTTTAATGCCTCGCCTGTTGTAGCAGTTACTGTTGGAATATCTTCTTTTATAATTCCTGCTTTTTCTAGGGCGATATCCTTGATTTTATCTCCTAGAATTTTCTGATGTTCTAAAGTTACATTTGTAATTACTGTAATCATTGGATTTACTATATTTGTTGCATCAAAACGCCCTCCAAGCCCTACTTCAATTATTGCAATATCTACATTTTTTTCTTTAAAATATAAAAAACCCATGGCGGTTACAATCTCAAAATAGGTAGGTATACTTTTTTCTTCCATCATTTTATCAATGATGGGTTTTAATTTAGCAACAAGATTTACTACTTCATTTTTTGATATCTCCTTTTTGTTTAAAACAAAACGCTCTGAGAACCGTTGAAGATGTGGAGAAGTATATGTTCCAACAATAAATCCATTGTTTACTAGGACAGATTCCAAAAATCTACAAACAGAACCTTTACCATTAGTTCCTCCAACATGAACTATTTTGTAAAAGTCTTGCGGATTTCCAAGATTATTACAAATATATTCAATCCTATCTAATCCAAGTTTAATACCAAATTTTTCAAAGGAATTAAGCCACTCAATACAATCCTTATAATTCATTTCTATTTAGTATCCCTCAGAATAAAGCACATTAGGAAAAACTTTGTATTTATCCTTCCAGCTATCTCCTTTTTTTATTATTACTTTTCTTCTATTAATTTTTAGACGATCCTGTGCAAACAAATCAATGGTTCTTGGTAATAATTGGTGTTCAACCTCAAGAATTCGATTAGCAAGTATGTCCCTATCATCATCGCTCATTACATTTACTGCAGCTTGTAAAATAATAGGTCCATGGTCCATCTTTTCATCCATGAAATGGGTAGTACATCCAGATATCTTTACACCATATTCTAATGCATCAAGCTGTCCATTTGTTCCCTTAAATGAGGGAAGAAGTGCGGGATGGATATTTATTAACTTTCCATACCATTTTTTAACAAAACAAGCACTTAAAATTCTCATGTAACCTGCACCTACTACAAGTTCGATTTTGTTATCCTCAAAAATCTTATCGATTTCCTTATCAAAATCCTCTTTAACCTTACCTTTTGGGTCGATAAAATAAGCTTTAATTTTTGATTTTTCTGCCCTTTTAAGAGCATGCGCATCCTTATTATCACTAACAACAACAATTACTTCAGCATCAATTATTCCCTTTTCTGAAGCATCAATAATACTTTGAAGATCGGTTCCTCCTCCAGATGCTAAAACACCAACTCTAAGTTTTTTAGCCATGTTTTATCAATCCCCCTATATTTGATTTATTTAAACACTTTTTCTATTTCAGATTTTGGTGAATTTGTTTTAAATCCTGTAAGGCTAAAATGAGTCCTATAAACATTATAACCTTTTTCATTTAATTTTTTAAAAAGTAATTCCATTTTTGGAGGGGATTTTTTAAAAATTGATGCCAATTTATCTGTTTCATAAAAGAAATTTGGACCATCAGCTTCTTCTTCTAGTAAATCTAGCAATTTCCATAGTTCATTTTTTGTGTTTAATTTTTTATTAAAAAGGATTGTTCTCAATTTCATTATAATTTTTTTATTTTGAATTTTTCCTTTCCAAAGAGGACCAATATCAATATTTTCATTTTTAGGAGAAAAAAAATCATTTGAATTAACAGTTGAATAATTCTTTATAGAATCATTAGCTCGCCCTGTTCCATTTTTTATTTGAACATATGCTCTAAAATAATGATCTGTACAATAGCTAACAATAGGTTTGATTCCCTTGTCGTATTTTCCAGCTTCTCTGCATATAACGCCAAGAAGAATACGAAGGCCAACTTCTTTCATTGCATATGAATGATATGGTAGAGCTCCATATCTTCTTAGACAAACTTTTGGGTATGTTCCACAAAGAGTAGCAGTATCAGTTGCAGTAACAGCAATTATTCCATTATTACAGATACTTCTCATAGCTGAATCAATATAATATACAGGTGAGCCAAAGGGATCAATATCTATATAATCAAATTTTTCATCTGAAAGAACTGTGTTTAGATTTCTGTTTAAAGCCTTTACTTTTTTAAATTTTAATTTTTCGATATTCTTTTTAATTAATTTATAAGCATCAGCACTCCAATCATTTAATGTTATATCAAAATCTCCAACAACCTCATTTGCAATTCTTAGACCACGAATACCAGATGATGCAAGCCCGTCCAATAAGTTAAAATGCTTTTCTATGTCATTAACAAACCATTGACAGAAAATCACAGATAGATCTCTATTAAGCTCCATAGATGGATTATAAAAAGGTAGAATGTCTTTTGCACCAGGACCTTTTTTTGTTTTTTTACTTTTGTATACCAAAATTTTTGTTTTACCTTCAATAACATTTTCAACATTCTGAGTTTTATTCATATTTAAAATAAGGGTGGTAATTTTTCTTCCATTATCTTTTCTATTTTATATGGTAGAAGGTTACGATTTACAGGGGTTACTTCAAGAATTCTAATATCATCACGACGGCGGACATCCTGAAGAAGCGGAGTTCTGGATTTTTTATGAAGAGTGACCATTATTGGTTTGTCAGAGTCTAATGCTTCAATTACCATCATACAGAATTTTTCGGAAAGCATCTCCATTTTACCGATTTCATCAATTACAATTATATTTACCTTTTCATCAAGTATTGCATTTTCGATTGCAGGCACACCTACTCTATCAAGTGCGTTAATATCCACACCATACTTGCCAACTTTTTCCTTCATCTCAAAATCAAGGTGAGCAAAGACCTCTCTCTCCTTAGTTTGCCAATTGGTTACATAGAATCCCACACGTTTTTTCTTTTCAACAATAGGTTCAGTTATCATGCCCTGAACTGTATAACCATGTTCTTCTAGGGATTTTATGATTTTTAAAAGTGTATCGGTCTTACCAACATTAGGCATACCGGTGATACCAATCTTTGGTATATCGTCCATATATAGAAACATGTAATGCATTTTCTACGGTTAAAGATTTCTGCTTCTTAATTCTTAAATACTTCATATTATATGCAAAAAGCTAGTCAAATGAAAGATAAAAGACAAATAATAAGATATAATATTATTATATTTTATGTTAAGTATATAATTAGATTCTATCAATTTTTTCATCATATACTCATCCCTTTGCTTAAAGAGAAAAACAGCCCAAAAGTTTTTTGTATAGGCTATGTAAAAACCGGTACAACATCTCTATACAAGGCATTATCTATCTTAGATTACAGAACAGTACAAATGCTGAGAGGTTGTGTTAAACCAAAAGAAGGATGGATAGAGTATATTAAGAAATGCAAATATGATGCTTATTCAGATTACCCATTTTTTTTAAGTAATTTATTCAAGCAAATTGATAAAGAATTTCCAAATTGTAAATTTATATTAACCATTAGAGATGATGATTCTTGGGAAAAAAGCTATGCGAATTTTTATCACATTACATCTGATAAAACAAAAAATGAGGGGAAAAAAGAATATAATCAACATAATAAAGAAGTAATTAAATATTTTAAAAAAAAGCCATCTCAATTATTAATTATGAACATTATAGATGGTGATGGTTGGGATAAATTATGCAAATTTCTTGATAAACCCATTCCAAAAAAACCTTTTCCACATAAAAATAAAGGAAGATACAAACGATTATATTATACCTAAAGTCATGAATAAATAATAATTATTTTGTCGAAATTTTCCTATATATTGGCCCAACTACTGAATAAAGAAAAATTGCTATTACTAGAAGAATAGGGACAAATCCATTAAACTCTCTTCCAATAATTATTGTAAAAATTATTAGAATTGCAGCAATTGCATTAATTTTTATTCCAGGTTTTGGAAACCTTATATTTGAAATCATTGAAAGTGATAGAATAATTATCAAAGCTAGCATTAAAATAAAATTAACCTCAAAATATGAAAAAACAAGTAAAAAAATTGTACTTACTGAAGCAGGTAGACCAAGAAAAAATTTCTTACTTTTCATCTTATGAAAGGAAGCAAGTCTGATTGCACCGAGAGATAAGAATAAAACAAGAGTTATCATTAAATAAATATAGTTATAAATATTGCTTAACAAAAAATCATGATACACAAAATATATAAAAATTGAGGGAGCAATAATTAGAGATGTCATATCTGCAATTGACTCTAAATATTCTCCAATATCGCTATTCCTTGTTTTTCTTGCAACAACACCATCTAGCCCGTCAGCAAGCAGTGCAAGAAGAATAAAGGAAAAAGATAGTCTTAACCTAAGTTCCTCATTATCAATAATATCTGAAATAAGAAAAATTATTGCAATGAAACCAAATATAACATTTGTAAGAGAAATTAAATCAGCAACTGATACAAGTTTAATCATTGATTTTTGCAATTGTACTCTCCCCTGCTCTTACATACTCTCCTTTTTTTACAAATATATTCTTTAAGCTTTTTTTTGGTAAATAGATATCTACTCTTGAACCAAATCTTATAATTCCAATTCTATCTCCCTTTTTTAACTTGTTTCCTTTTTTAACGTAAGGGTAGATTCGACGAGCGAGTGTACCTGCTATTTGAATTATTTTTATTAATCCGATTTTTGTGTCAATAGTTATTGTCACTCTTTCATTTTTATCAGATTCTTTTCTAAATGCTGGTAGATGTAATCCTGATGAATGGATTATGTTTTTTATTGTTCCATCTATCGGCATTCGATTTACATGGACATTATATAAATTCATAAATGTAGAAATCCTTGTGCAATTTTTGACATCATCATCCTTAAGATTTATTATTTCTTGGATCCTACCATCGGCACAAGCAACAACTCCTTCTCCGATTTTTCTTTCAGGATCCCTAAAAAAGATAATAAAAACAATTGAAATCAAAAATGTAACCAAAGATAAAAAAAGAAGAATTGAGCCAATAACTTCTTCTGTAAAAAAGATAAATAAAATGAAAAATACAATAAAAGATAGAAAAGGAGTAACAATTATAAATTTTGAACCTTCAGCAAATTTCATTCTGGTTTTTTCCCCAAAAACTTTTTAAGAAATATTTCAAAAGGACCATCTCTTTTATAAATATCTGTTAAATTAATAATCTCATCAAACACCTCAGGAAGTATCTTAATAACAATGAACAATAGTAATATCATTGCAATTAAACTTCCTCCTTTTCCGATGTAATTATGTGCTGCACTGAAGAAATCATGACCATATTCTCCAGTGAGATAGGTAACAAGTGCATTTCTAACTAAGTTCAAGAAATAAATAGGTACAACAGTTACTAGTAAACCCAAGACTTTCTTTTTTACGCCTATATTTTTCATTGGTAGTATCATACCAACAAAAAGAACCATTGATTGAACAGCGGTACAAGCAAATATTAGCTCAATAAAAGCATGCTTATAATATATGTTTACTCCTTCGATTATCACTTCCCCTGTGAAAAAATTAAGCAAACCTCCACTTTGGGCTGCAACTATCAGTCTTAGCTGCATAGCTAATGGAGTTAACTCAATACCAAAATAGATTATTCCTGCTATAGCAGCAACCCCTGCTATCCAATTCAGGCAATTTATGTCCTTTTTTAATTTTATAGATAACCACTCATGATAGGCCATATAAAAAAGTAAAAAAACTCCAACAGCTCCAATAAATGCATTTACTATGTCACCATCTTCACCAAAATAAAGAGTGTTTGGTTGGGCTGACCAGAAAAAGGCAAAAAGCCCCCATCCGAATATCTTTATTAAATTGCTAATTTTTTTCTTGTGTATAAAAAATCCAATTAAAAGTAAGGCCAGGCTTATATAGAGCGGAATTGATAAAAAAGTTGTAATTTCACCAGATAAAGGGTATTTAAAAAATAATATTCCAATAATTAAGAGGATTGCTGGAATTATAAAAAATAATGATGCAATAATTTTATCTGAATTGTCAAATCTCTCCATAATTAAGTCTAGTCTCCTTGAATAATAAAATCATTTAAGATAGTTATGTTACTGATTTATTCTAGATAAGACCAATTATTTCAGCTATTTTTGGCCAACCATAGCTCTCCATCATTGTTCCATCCCACATAATACATATTAGTCCAACAAGTGCGATAAGTGTTAAAGGAACCCAATAGGTGTAAACTATCTGATCGATTTTCAAACGGGCAACTGCAACTCTTATTAGTGTTACTGAGAATACTATAATTATCAATATTTTTATAAGGAAAAATATGAAATCTAATATTATAGCAGGATAACTTTCTAGACCAAACAATGGAGACAGATTATATGGGAAGAACAAAGCAACTATAATTGACGCCATCACAACTGTTTTTACAGCATCTGTAAGATAAAACATTGCAAGGTTTCTACCAGAATACTCTACAAGAAGTCCACCACCAATCTCAGTTTCTGCTTCTGGAGCATCAAATGGTATCTTTGATAGTTCTGCAGGTGTAACGATTATTAGGACAATTAACAGTAGTATTAGTCCTAAAAAACCAAGGGGTCCCACTGCATTCCAAATGGGATTTGCAGTAATGGCTGTTAATGTAAATGCATTTTCAACACCAAGACCTCCTGCAGCAAAACTACCTAGTTTCCATGCAATTGTAACGATTATTATTGCTAGAGGAAACTCATAGGCAATCATTGTTGCCATTTCCCTTTGTGCACCAACGGTTGCATAAGGAGAGCCTGATGCAAAACCACCGATTACTAGAGCAAGTGAAGGTATCATAAGTAAGTACAGTATTAATATAAGATCCCCGAAAATAAATCCTCCTTCTAGTGAAGCAAGTGGTCTAAAACCACCTATTGGTAGATATAAAAGAATTGATATTGCACCTACTAGACCAATAAGTGGTGCAAGATTGAAGACCCATGGAACTGCATTTTCAGGAATTATATTTTCTTTTGTAAATAGCTTACCAACATCTCTGAATGGCTGACGTATTGGAGGACCAATTCTTCCCTGCATATGGGCAGATATTTTCCTATCAATACCCTTATAAATCAAACCAAAGAATATTCCAAAGAAGGCAAGACCCGCTGTACTTAGTATTATAATCATCATTGTTCTTATGATTTCCTGGATTTCCATCACTTAGATCACCCCCAAGATCAAGAATAACACTCCAAGAATTATCACAAACCATAGAATGTAATCACTAACATTGCCTGTATGCATTTTATCAAGCCCGCTGTAAAGCCATTTAAAGGATTCCATGAAACCCCAGTAGACATTACTTGCTTTTACATGCATTTCTTCTTTTTCTAGTTCAGGATTACCTGATAAAAAGACCTTTGTCTGTTCAGTCTTTTCCTTGTATTCTGTTTTACCCATACCACGGATTATATATGCTATAAGAAAAGCAATGATGATTATTACTCCCCATACTAAAGGATTCCAGAAACCACTATCGGTTCCTAATGTTCTAAGAAAATCTTGAATCTCTATCATGGTTAGATACCTCCTATAACATTACTAATATAATTCGAGTTATCTGTAATTGCATTTACTGCAGGTTGTACAATGTTGTTTACAACAATATCTGGGAATAATCCGATGAATATTATGATGCAGGCTATTATCCCCATTGCAAGAAGCATGCTTTTTGGAACTTCCTTAACATCATCAAATTTAGGTTGTTTAGGACCTAAAAATGCTGAATGAAAAACCTTTACAAAGACAGCAAGAAGTAGTATACTACATAGAATTGCTATTATTGAGAGTATTGGATTTACCTGATATGTTGATTCATAAATAATTAACTTAGAAGCAAAACCGTTCATAGGCGGCATACCTGATACGGCGAGTAAGCCTATTAAGAAAAATATTGTAGTATATTTCATATTTCTAGCAAGACCACCTAACCTATTCAACGATGTTTCTTTTGTTGCATAGTAAACTGCACCTGCTACAAGAAATAGAAGTCCAACATCGAGTGCATCATTTAATATATGAAATATTCCACCTTTTAGAGCCATGGCTCCTGTTCCAATATCAGTTTCTGCTGCTGAAAAGATAGTTGTAAGTGCAGCTCCTATTGCAAGAATCATATAACCTATTTCTGCTACGGCTGCAAATGCAATCATACGTTTGAAATTATTTTCTTTAAGTGCCATTAGAACGCCTATAAATATTGTTAGAAGGGCTAGTGCTACAATAAATATTCCAAGTATAAGGTTTAGTTCGATATTTATATCTCCAATTTGGTTTAAAGTAGTTGAAAGACTATCTCCATAAACTGTGAAAATCATTCTTAAAGCACCATACAAGCTTGCTTGGGTGACACCAACCAAAATAAGTGTAACTGATGCAGGGGCACGTCCATAAGCATCAGGAAGCCACATATGCATAGGGACAATACCTGCCTTCATTGCAAGACCTGAAACAAGTACTACTAATGCTATATTATCTAAGAATGAGAACTCAATTTTGCTTGCAAGAACTGCCATGTTCAATGCATTATATTGACCATAAAGAATCGCTATTGCAAATAAGATAAATAATGCACCTGTGGCACTAACTACAATATATTTAAATCCTGCATCAACTGCTTTTCCCTTGTTTGTCCAAAATGCAATAAGTGCACATGATGCAATTGATGTTATCTCAAGAAAAACAAAGAAGTTAAACATATCACCAGTTAGAATCATACCAAACATACCTGCAATCATTAGTAGGTATAGTGTATAGTACTTGTCAAGACCAGTGTTTTCCTTCATAAATGCCCAAGAATAAATTACACCCACTATTGCAAGTATGGTTGCAATGAGTGCCATGAATATATTAAGTCCATCAACTTCAAACAGGATTCTTATTGCAAATCCACCCTGTGTTACTGGTGAAGATCCACCAAAAACATATGTATGGATTTTTCCACATACAGCATATATATCATTTGCAAGAAGAAGAACTATTGCACTTGTTAGAAGTACAATAAATATTACAAATATATTTCTCATTTTATCATTGATTTTACTAATTAATGGTGTTAAAAAGGCTCCAAGTAAAGGAATTGCAACGATAAGTGCTGGAGAATGAAGTATTAAATCGTCAATTATGTTCATTCCTTTTCCCTCCCTATTTTACTTGCATCAAGCGTTTTATAATGTTTATAAATATGAATGATTAGTGAAAGCATTAAAGCAAGGACAGCAACTCCAATAACAATACTTGTTAGTGTTAAGGCGTGAGGAACAGGTAAAGACATGATTCTGCTCCCACTCCCTCTATATATTGGGGCTATACTATCTTGTTTGAACGCAAGTGTTATCAAAAATAGATTCACACCACTTTCAATTAGTGTTATTCCAATCACAATTTTTATCAGATTTCTCTTGAAAATAATAGCATAAAGTCCAATTAGAATCAAAGCAACTACTGCAATATAAGGGATGTTGTAAATCATTTTTGTTTAACCCCCTTAAGTCTAGTAGCATATGCCATAACAAGAACGATTGCAAACAGACCTGCAATTACCTTTAAACCTACTGCAAAATTCATAAGTGGAATTACTCCTGCTGTGTTTATATTTCCAAAACCTCTTCCTAGCTCGTTAAAAATTGGAAATATATCCTGGTTGATTAGAAAATTATTGAAAAAGTTCCCTTGTAAACCTGAGTAAAGATATACCATTAAAATTCCCAAGAAAGCAAGACCAATAAAACCAAAAGCTCCTATACTTTCAAGAACTGAGAGTTGCTTTTCTTTTATTTTTCCCATAGTCCATACAGAGCCATAGGCAACAAGTAACATCGCTAGACCAGAGGCAACAACTGCGCCACCCTGAAATCCACCACCTGGAGTAAGATGACCATGGGCAATAACATACAGGCCATATATCATAACAATTGGGAATGCAACATTTGTAACTGTTTTTACAATCCTTGACATTCCGCTCATTTCTTCAACCTCCTGAAAAGGATTATTACGCCTGCAACAGCAGTGAAAAGTACAGTTGCCTCACCAAGAGTATCAAAACCTCTATAATCAAAAACTACAGCAGTAACTCCATTATCAGCTCCAGTTTCATTTTGAGTATTATCGATAATATATTCATCCATCTCAGGATAATTATCTTCATTAAATTCTCCAAATGGATGCATCATAAGAGCTCCAAATACAAGAAATACAGCAACTATTGCAAAGAATATTACAGCAGCAAAATTTCTTTTTGACATTTAGGCATCCTCCTCTCTATCTGTAGCTCTAATAGCAATAATTAGAATTGCAGTAGTAAGACATGCCCCTACACCTGCTTCAGCTATTGCCACATCAGGTGCTTGTAAAATGTAAAACTCAAGTGATAAAAGTAAACCCATAGCAGCAACAGCAATTGCTGCTGCAATAAGGTCCTTAAGATAGATCGCATAAAAAGAAGCTATAACAATCAAAATCGGTACGACAATATGAACTAAATTTGTTAATATATCAACAACCATTATTTCTCAGCCTCCTTTCTCTTTGATGCACTTTTTCTAACTGGTTTTCCTTCTAGGTCATCTACAACAGCACCAACAGGCTTTACTCCACTCCTGTGAGCTGCTCTTGCTATAGCATGAGCACCAGTTGGATTGGTAACTAAAATAGCAATCAAAGCTCCTAGGGTATGAATTACTAAAACAGAACCGTTTGGATTTCCAAAATACCACATCTTTAAAGCAAGCAATACAACTGATCCACAAATGAAAATCGCTCCAAAGGTAGTACATTTAGTACCAGCATGAAGTCTAGTATATACATCTGGGAAACGAAGTAATCCTAAACCTGCTAAGAGATTAAAAAATGCACCAATAGCAAGCAGGATAATAGCAATCAAATCTACTACATCAGATATTGTCATTTAAAACTCCCCTCCCTCTAGATATTTTGCAATAAAAAGTGTTGATATATACGAAAGTAATGCATAAACAATAGCAACATCAACATAGATAACTGAACCAGAGGCCATCCCATATGCAATCATACTAACAATTACAAGTGTGTTTATTGTATCAAGACCAACTACTCTATCAGGAGCAGTAGGTCCTCTAAATACTCTAATTATACAAAGAACAATTGAGAGTATTAGTAAACACAGAACAATTAGATATGTTAATTCGACTTCAATCATTCTGTAATCCTCCTAATCCATTTTGGAAATTCACCACAGACATATTTACAATCAACAGGTTTCTTTTTTAGAGCTTCTTTTTTAACATTTATCCAATGGATGTACAAATCATTTTTATCTTCATCTATTTCAACACTTAACGTACCAGGTGTAAGTGTTATTGAATTTGCTAGCAAGGTAATTCCAAGATCTGTTTTCAGATCAGGTGATATTTTTACTATTCCAGGATTGATTTTTCCTGTTATCACTCGATATGCAACATCAATATTTGCCTTGACCATTCCCACAAAAAAAGGACCAAATAAATATGCAACAAATCTAAACCATCTAACAATATTTGCCATTCTGTAGTTATCTTTTACAAATACCTTCCTTGCAAAAATTCCAACAATCATTGAGAGTATAAATCCAATTATAATCTCTGCATAGCTCCAGCTTAAAAATTCTTTATTAAATATTACAATTTCAGTTCCGCTGCCTGTTGTAAATAATAGGTATATCACAAAACAGAGGATAGTAGTAACAATAAATGCTAACATATTTGTCCTCCCTTATTGCCCGTTATATGTCTCACTGTAATCTCCATCCTTTTTAAAAGATTATGGTTTAATTAAAAAATAAATACTTTTTGTTTACCATTTTATCTCAAAACTAATAAAAATACTTATTATATCCAAATATTGGAGTCGTCAATGAATGTAAAATTGATAGGATTTACTCCTAAACCTGAAAAATTACCTTCTATGGCAGCAAAACTTACTCATAGTAAATCTAAACCTGAGGATTTGGATAATAGTTCAGATACAGAAATGAAAAAAATACTTGAACATGTAATGAATCTAGGCCATACTAGTGTTATTGAACATACAAGTTTTAGTTTTGCAATAAGTGATGTTAGTAGATCTCTTACTCACCAGCTTGTAAGACATCGAATAGCAAGCTATGCTCAACAAAGTCAACGTTATGTAAATTTGAAAGAACCAAATTATGTTACTCCACCTAAAATAGCAAAGAACAACGAAATGAAAAAAGCATATGACAAAACTATGGAAAATATCTGGAGAGAATATAATAAACTTCTTGAATTGGGCATCCCTACAGAGGACAGTAGATACGTTCTTCCTAACGCTGCTTGTACAAATATAGTTGTCACTATGAACGCTCGTTCTCTTCTCAATTTTTTTGAACTAAGGTGCTGCTTGCATGCCCAATGGGAAATAAGAAAGCTTGCAAATATGATGCTAAAACAAGTACAAAAGGTGGCTCCGACAATATTTAAAAAAGCAGGCCCATCTTGTAAAAGCAAGAATATTTGTCCTGAAAATAAAAAGGATTGTCCTCTTTATCCAAAGTGAACAGTATGAAAAGACCAAAAATTATTATAAATTGTGCAATGTCAGCTGATGGAAAAATTGCATCACCATCAAGAAAACAGATCAGATTGTCATGTGATGATGATATTTTAAGAATGTACAAATTAAGAGATGAATATGATGCAGTACTTGTGGGTATTGAAACAATTCTTTCTGATGATCCAAAATTAACAGTTAAAGAAAAATATGTAGAAAATCCAAAACAGCCCGTTAGAATAATTCTTGATTCTGAATGTAGAACCCCTATAGATGCTCTGGCTGTAAATGAGTGGGCAAAAACAATAATATTTACCTTAGATAAGTGCAATAAGAAATTCAAGGATAATGTTGAGGTAGTCAATTGTAAAGCTGACGAAAATGGTTTTATTGATTTAAAAGAAATATTAGAAATCCTTTTTAATCGCAAAATAAAGACATTAATGGTTGAAGGAGGCGGAACTGTTATTTGGAGCTTTTTAAATAAAGGATTTGTAGATGATTTATTTGTTTATATAGCTCCAATTATAATAGGTGGTGCAAATACTCCAACACTTGCAGATGGAAAAGGAATAAAAGTATTAGATAACATAATACCTCTTAAAATTATGGATATCAAAAGATTAGGGCCAGGTGTTCTTTTCCATTATAGATTGATAAAATGAAATATTTATGCGACCAAATGATTGGTACACTTGCTAAATGGATGCGTATCTATGGTTTAGATACTTTTTATGCAAACAGTGAAATGGATGATTCAGAACTGATAAAGATCTGTAAAAATGAAAAACGTGCTTTAATTACAAGAGATAAAGATTTGATAATTAGAGCAAGGCGTGAAAATATTAAGACAATTGAAATTAAGTCTATTGATATAAACTATCAAATTAAAACAATCATTGCAGATATTGAAATTGATTCCAAGAGATTTCTTTCAAGATGCATTTTATGCAATTCAGAAGTTCAAGATATAAAAAAATTAGAAGTAAAAAATAAAGTCCCTGAAAGGATTTATAAAAATAATAAAAAATTTTGGTACTGTAAAAATTGTAATAAAATATACTGGAAGGGAAGTCATTTTGAAAACATGATTGAAAAAATAAATGAAATAGAAAAATCTACTGAAGCATCCTAACCATTTGTGCGTGTGGTATGCCCTTTATTTTTATTATGCAATCAGGATCTATGAATCCTGCTTCTATTGCACATTTAATTGTATCCTTTCCTACAAGATTTGCAATTGTTGCATCTCCTAATAGTTTTTTTAAAGCTTTTGCCGTTATTCTCTCGCCATCATAAAATTCTCTTTTTACATCTATCTGGAATTTTCCATCCTCAAATTTTTTTCCCAGTAGTTTTTCATCGCATGCTCCGAGAAGGAGGTCATTTCCTTTCTGATAGATTCTTATGCTTATCATGTAGTTATTTTCCTTATTTCTATCTTTTTTATGTTTGTCATCTTTTATATTTCTTTCCAAAAAATTGGGATTTTATTTATAGATTTTTTTTACTAAAAATATTATTTTTTTTAATCTTACTTTTACGGTGAAAAACGATAAATTTTATAGAAAAATTTATATATTTAATAATTTTTTATAAATGGAAATATTTTTTTTTTACCGCAATGCTAAAAACCATGTTTTTGTATATCGTATTTAGAATTGTTTTTGATGGGATATTGTAGATGAACTCAATAATCAAGTCATTCTCAGAGCATGGAACATTTATTCAACCAGATACATTAACCTATATTCTATCAAAAGAAAATCCTACAGAATTTACTAATTTTATAACAAAGAATCTACAAGAATTTCCTCTTGTATTGACATTAAATCAAGTTAAACAAATCGAAAACATTTCTGAAGTTCAAAGCACCCCCAGAGTATCCATTGAATCCAAAGATATAAAAGATATTCAAACCAAGATGTTCTCAGAGATGTTTGGTGGAGAGATACAATCAATTACAATAGATGAAAATGATTTTGAATATGATGATCCAGATAAAGAAGATCAAATTAAACTTCCTGAGGAAAAGATAGAAGAGTCAGCTCCACAAGTAATAGATATAAAGAAAGTAAAAGGATGGAAACCAAAGGCAGGAGAATATGACTCTGAGATAAATATTATAAAGGATGTTACAGGAAATAGTGTTTGTGAAGGTACAACTAAGGACTTTACAAAGCTTTTTGTTGATAGATATAGTGCCCTAAGAAAGATTTTAAAAAAACAAAGACGAGAACTTGCAAATGCTATACCAATAGACAGGGCTATAAAGAGTGGTTTTAAGGAAATTCAAATAGTTGGAATTGTAAAAGATGTTAGAACTACTTCAAATGGTCATAGGCTAATCGAACTAGAAGATGAAAGCGATATGGCTATGTGTATTGCACTAAAAAACAATCGTGAACTATTAAACATGGCAAATGAGGTTGTACTAGATGAGGTAATTGGAATAAGAGGACAACTCAGTAAAAATGGTGATCTGGTTGTAATCAAAAGTGTGGTATATCCAGATATAAGCATTCAAAATGAAAGACATAGATCAGATGTACCCCTCTATGCTGCATTTTTATCTGATATTCATATAGGCAGCAAGCAGTTCATGGAGGATGAATGGCAAGCCTTTTTGAGATGGATAAATGGTGAAATGGGTAACTCAAGACAAAAGGATGTTGCAGGAAAAATAAAATATCTAGTAATACCCGGTGATGTTGTTGATGGAATTGGTATCTATCCTCAGCAAGACAAGGAATTATCAATTGTGGATGTTTACAGGCAATATGAGGCACTTGCAGAGCAATTGAGACTTATACCTGAGCATGTATCAATGATCATACAACCTGGAAATCATGATGCAGTACGACCAGCAGAACCTCAACCTACATTTGAAAAGGAAATCCAAGATTTATTTTCTGGGATGAACATGACATTTGTTGGTAATCCATGTTATTTTTCTCTTCATGGTGTCGAGATATTATCCTATCACGGCCAAAGCCTTCTAGATTATGCAACAAACATACAGCATCTAAAATATAACGAACCTGTAGAAATTATGAAAGTTATGCTAAGAAAGCATCACCTTGCTCCAACATATGGTGGATATACACCTCTTGCACCAGAGCATTTTGATTATATGGTAATAAACAGAATCCCAGATATCTTTGTAACAGGACATGTTCATTTAGCCCAAATAAGTGATTACAGAGGAATAACACTAATAAATGCTTCAAGTTGGCAAACACAAACAACATATCAAAAAATGCTTAATTTTGTACCTGACTCTGGAAAACTACCAATAGTCAATCTTATGTCAGGAAATGTAACGATGATGGATTTCAGTAAAAAGTTTTAAAGGTAGATTTTGCATTATAATTTTGTTAATTTTTTAGGTCGGCAGATGATGGGTGGGGATCTCTCCAATAATATAGCAGTTAGCTCTATCATGCGTGAGTACTTCAGCAGTCTCCAAGAAGATATTGACCTTTGTTATTCCATTGCAAATAAGGCAAGAAAGAAAGGTCTAGATCCTGAATTTGAAGTGGAAATACCACAGGCGTTTGATCTTGCTGCAAGAGTAGAGCAGTTAGTCGGGCCAAAGGGAATTGCCCCAAAAATAAGAGAAGTAACAAAAAAGATCGTAAATAGGGAACTTGTATCTCTAGAGATTGCAAAAGAGATAGTAAAAGGAAAAGAATATGATTTTAATAAAACAGAAGACGCAATCGATCAGGCAATTCGAACTGGTCTTGCAATTCTTACAGAAGGAGTTTTAGTAGCACCTCTTGAAGGAATTGCTGAAATTAGACTTGGAAAAAACAATGATGGAACAGACTTCATTGACCTCTATTTTTCAGGTCCGATTAGAAGTGCAGGTGGAACAGGCCAGGCAATGAGCGTTCTAATTGCAGATGTGATAAGACGTGAAAGAGGGATCGGACCATACAAACCAACAGAAGGAGAAATAGAGAGATACAAAGAAGAAATACCGCTTTATAAAAGAGTACAGCATTTACAATACACTCCATCGGTTGATGAAATAGATAAAATTGTTAGAGGTTGTCCAATATGTATAAATGGAGAAGGAACCGAAGATGAAGAAGTAACAGGTTATAGAGATCTGCCAAGGATATCAACAAACCGATTGAGGGGTGGGGCATGCCTAGTAATTGCAGAGGGGCTTTGTTTAAAAGCTCCAAAGATATTAAAGCATGTTAAAAAACTTAAACTAAAAGGATGGGATTTTCTAGATATATTTGAAACCAAGGGAAACGGAAGTGAAGAAAAAACTGATAAAGAAATCCCAGAGATTTTGCCTTCATCAAAATATATTGGTGAAGTAATTGCTGGTAGACCTGTTTTTTCTCATCCTTCAAGAAAGGGCGGATTTAGATTAAGATATGGTCGAGCAAGAACTGCTGGTCTTGCTTCTACTGCGATAAATCCAGCCTCTATGCATATTTTGGATGGATTTATTGCTGTCGGAACCCAACTTAAGACAGAAAGACCGGGTAAAGGGACAATTGGTACACCCTGTAATAGTATTGAGGGACCAATTGTACTTACAAGAAATGGGGACCTAATTCAAATTGATGATTTCAAAAATATTAAGTTACGTGAAATAAAAAAAATAGTCGACCTTGGAGAAATTTTAATCCCATTCGGAGAATTTATTGAAAATAATTCTTTGCTTCCTGATTCAAGTTATGTTTATGAATGGTGGCTTCAGGACCTACAAAAGAAAATCAATTGTCTTCCAAAGAACTATACCTTTTCAGGAATAAAAGAATCAGAAGATTTTACAATTGAAAAGGTAAATAAAAACTTAAGTAGAAAAATAGATTTAAAAAAACCATCTTGGGAAGATGCAGTTGAAATATCAAATAAATATAATGTTCCATTACACCCATATTATAATCTTTTTTGGCATGATATTACAGTTGAGGACCTAACAATTCTTTCAAACTATATACAGGAGAATGGAAAAATTGAGAATGGTAATTCTCTGGTTCTTCCTAGAGATGATACTATTAAAAGGATTCTAATGGACCTTTGTGCTCTTCACACATATTTAGATGGAAATTATGTTTTTGATAGGTACACATTTCCATTAATTTTTTGTTGTGGATTGAAATTAAAAGATAATATAATTGTAAAAAACGAAAAAAATAAAGAATTACAAAGTAATGGAAATATTATTAGAGTTGTATCAAAGCTCTCTGGATTTACTATTAGACCACGTGCGCCTATAAGAATCGGAACACGTATGGGCCGGCCTGAAAAGGCAGCAGCAAGAAAAATGAGACCTCCTCCACATGTCTTATTTCCAATAGGTAATTTTGGTGGTAATCAACGTCTTATTAAAAACGCTGCAGATTTACCATCAATTGAGGTTGAGGCAGGAGTCCGTATTTGTTCAAAATGTGGAAAAAAGACACATAGGATCTTTTGCACATGTGGTGCTCATACAAACATAAGTAATGGCAGAATTGAAACCTTCAATATCAATCTTGCAGATGAATTGAATCTAGCTAAGAAGTTTATAAAAGAAAGAAATCTACCAGATACAATAAAAGGTGTTATTGGCACTATTTCAAAACATAAAACTCCTGAGCCTCTTGAAAAAGGAATTTTAAGGGCAAAGCATCAAGTCCATGTATTTAAGGACGGAACGACCAGATTTGACATGACTGATGCACCAATTACTCATTTCAAACCAAAAGAGATCGGTGTTTCTGTAAAAAGATTAAATGAATTAGGTTATAAGAAGGATTTTATTGGAAATGATCTTGAAAATGATAATCAATTATGCGAACTGAAAGTTCAAGATGTAATTATTTCAAAATCTTGTGCTGAATATTTTGCCCAAGTTGGAAAGTTTATTGACGATCTTTTAGTTAAGTTCTATGGACTAGAAAGGTTTTATAAGATTAGAAAATTGGTGGATTTAACAGGTCATTTAACAGTCGGTCTTGCTCCGCATACATCTGCTGGATCTCTATCCAGGATTATCGGTTTTACAGATGCTCAAGTTTGTTATGCGCATCCGTTTTATCATGCCGCCAAGAGAAGAAATTGTTTTAATTTTGATCAACGTGTTTTTCTCTATGACTATAAAAAAGATAAATTTATAACTGAAAAAATCGGCAATATTGTTGAAAATTATATAAAAAATAACGAATCGATTGATATAGACTTTCATGGTACTAAAAAAATTGAAATCAAGTCCTCTGATAAAATATATGCATATAATCTGAATACAAGAACAGGTAAATTAGAGAGTAAAAAAATTAAAAGCTTTATAAAAGGTAAAACAAATCAATGGTTTAATATTAAAACATCAACCAATCGAAAAATGAAGGTTACTCCTCAGCATAAGATAATGGTAATTAATGCAGATGGTCTGACAATTAAAAAAGCTAAAAATATTGAGAAGGGAGATAGAATTCCAGTCTCTTTGAAGAATCCCAAAGAAACAACTATCTCTGAGATAAATATACCAAAAGCTCTATCAGAATTAGATGATTATCTATTACAAAAAATCAGACTCAGAAACTCTAATATGTTTTTTAAAAACCTCGTTAAAAAAATAGGTCATAATGAAGTAGTTAAACTTTGTTCTATAAAAGGCTCCTATGAAAAAAATTTATCTAAATGGTATAAAAGTGTACCATTACTACATTTCAAAAAACTTTGTGAAAAAACCAATATAAATTTTAATGATTTACCAAAAGAAACCTTCATTGGTATCAAACAGGATCAGGTAAATATTCCAATATATCTAAATGATATGAATATTCTTTTTTGGATTCTTGGACTATATTGTGCAGAGGGATGGTCTAGATCAAATAACTCATCTCATCAGGTTTCCTTTAGAAATGAAGATCCAAATGTGTTGAAAAAACTAAAAAATGATATGGAAAATCTTTTTGGATTAATTCCATATGCTCGAGGAAGTAAGTTGACTTACTCTTCAAGAATAATTTACTTGTTATTCTCAAAAATATGGAAAGCAGGATCAACTGCTTATGAAAAAAGGATACCTGAGATTATATATCATGGAAATAAACAATCAATAAAGAATTTTATTTCTGCCTTTTTTGATGGTGATGGGTCCATTAGTTTAAATCCAGATAGAATAGCTTTTTATTCAGTATCTCAGGAGCTTCTAGAAGGTATTGCTAATCTATTATTAAGAGAAAATATTTTTGTAAGATATCATAAAACAAAGATGAGACTTCCTGGAAAAAAAATACTTGATATTTACAAGCGGCTAGGTAAAGAACCAGTTCGACACCAACTTTTTCATTTAGTTTTAACTGGTGATGATAAGTATAGATTTGCAGATTATGTAGAACCCGTCTCAACTAAAAAGAAAAAATATTCAAGGAAGATGTTAAAAAATAAACCACAAAATACATCTAGATTAATAAGATATAAAGGAATAAATTATGAAGCTCTTTCTTTCTCTGATTATACCTTTGATATTGTTAAAGAAATCAAAATTAGTGAGGCAAAAAATGATCCAACTTATTGCTTAGATATCGAGGGAAATGACCTGAAAGATAAAGCAGTACTTTGGCACAATCAGCTTATACAAATACGTTGTGACGGTGATGAAGATGGTCAAATGCTTCTTCTAGATGCATTGATTAATTTCTCCCACTCATATATTCCAGAAAAACGTGGAGGTAAGATGGATTTACCACTTATTCTTACAACAAGAATTGACCCTTCAGAAGTTGACAAAGAGGCTCATAATGTTGACACTCTTTCTGGTTATCCACTTGAGTTTTATGAAGCAACACTTAAACATGAACATTCTAAGGAGTTTGAATCTATTATGGACTTGGTGGGTTCAAGGTTAGGAACTAATTTACAATATGAAAATTTTGGTTTTACACATGATACTGATAGCATATCAGAAGGTCCAAAACAATCGAATTATAAGACTTTAAAAACTATGATGGATAAGATGAATGCACAGCTTAATCTTGCAGCAAAAATTAGAGCAGTTGATGAAGCTGATGTAGCATACAAAGTAATAGAAAGGCACTTTTTACCTGATATGTTAGGAAACATGAGAGCATTTAGTAAACAATCCGTAAGATGTCCTACATGTAATTTAACCTTTAGAAGGCCTCCGCTTAAGGGAGCATGTACTAAATGTGGAGGAAAACTTACACTTACCGTTCATGAGAAATCAGTTAAAAAATATCTTGAAATATCCAAGTTAATTGCTCAAAAATATAATATCTCTTCATATGCTCAACAAAGAATTAAGCTTGTTGAGAAATCAATTGATTCTTTGTTTATCAGTGATAAGATGAAAACAACGAAATTGACGGATTTTCTGTAACAATTTAAAACATAACTTTCATATATTTATTCATCATTGCACTGTTTGTAGGAGATTGATGTAATGGCTGATGATTTGTTTCGTCAAGTAAGTAAAAAGACCTGGTACAAATGGTCAATTTATATTAATGTAATTCTTTTCTTCATTATTGGTCTATTTCTATATTTCCTTGTTAAGGATTCACTGCTCTTTGCTAGATTAGAAGGAGATAATTGGCTTTTAATTACAAGAGATGTTGCTGTGCTTGCAATAGCTCTAGCGTTAGTATTCTTCCAGTTATTCAGAAATATATTCATAATAATGAGAAGATCACTTTAGATCAATGGCGACAGGTGTGGAATAGACCGGGGAGTTAGGCGTTCCCTGTAACCAGAAATCGCCGATAAGCTGGGGTCGAAACCAAGAGGCGATGTAACGGATATTTATTGATCCATTTGTTGACGATGATACCTTGTCCTATGGGATTAGAGGTGATGATTTCATATGGTTGGAAG
>Ga0209536_100004252_pt1 | contig 22616 bp, 13 predicted proteins | sample DeeMarSeWOR28_12_FD_187461 | JGI IMG/M metagenome (GOLD analysis project Ga0209536, IMG submission 187461) | Marine sediment microbial communities from White Oak River estuary, North Carolina - WOR-2-8_12 (SPAdes) (version 2) | ecosystem: Environmental > Aquatic > Marine > Intertidal zone >... | reverse complement strand
GCAGGAAGGGCATGCCGGTATACTGCTGTACGGCTATAAAGCGGTGCTTGAACGCTGAGTAATGAGCAGTGAATAGTGAGTGGGGAGTAGTGAGTAGTGAGTAGTGAGGAATTAGGAATTAGGAATTAGGAATTAGGAATTAGGAATTAGGAATTTATAAAAATATAATTTACAGTATATTACTGTGCATTTTTTGTAAATTTAGCATAAAATAATTATTTAGATTTTTGTGCCTTTGAAATCTTGGATGATTTCATCCCGAGAAATTTCCCGGAGGGAAATGCTTTGATTCGGGATGTGCCTTTGTGCCTGATCAATAATTATAACGCACACTAAATGAAAAGAATCGAACTGGTAAAGATCGCGCACGCCCGGTCCGGCGATAAAGGGGACACCGCCAATATCGGCCTGATCGCCCTGCGGGATGAATACTATCCGATCCTGTGCGAACAGGTGACCGCCGAACGTGTTAAGGAGCATTTCCGCGGCATCTGCAAAGGGAAGGTAGAACGATTTGAACTCCCGAATCTCGGCGCGCTGAATTTTCTGCTGCATAATGCGCTTGGCGGCGGGGGGACCATGACGCTCAAGCACGACGCGCAGGGTAAAACATTAAGCACCGCCCTGCTACGGATGAAAATCGATGTCTCCGATGAGCTGTACGAGAAGATCCAAAGTTAGGCATGTATTTATTCTGGACATGATACGGGATTAAGCATATTTTTTATTATTTCACATATCCTGTCATCCGATCTGTGATTTACGGCTTTTTATCATCTTCCTGTGATTCCGAACAGTATTTCTCTACTGTATTAAAGCCAGAAGTCAAATAACAACAGGAATATAAATAAAAGAGAGTACACTTCTAAAGAAGTTTTAAAGATTGTCCAGGTACTGTATAATGTTAAAAGCCTAATAGTTCTTTTATAAAACCAAACCTTAATCCTTTGGCCAGGATAGCAAAGATAACATAAAGCCCAATACCTAAAAGCCACTCGGTCGTTACGAAGGTTAAAAAGAGGTGGCTTTTTGTATCTATCCACTCTTTTTTAAATCGTATTCCTACATAATACACCGGACTAAAAAAGATAACATGCCATATGCGTGCGATATAAGAAATGTTGCCGGAAGGATATTCAGAATGGATGAATTTTTTTGTTTTGATTAAACCAAACAATTTTTTTCTTTCTGATACTTGCTTTGATTGATTATATCTTTATTTGATTCAGGCATCTTATCCCAAACAATACAAGCAAGGATATGATAAAAATATTTATACCAAATTATTGAGAACAAGAGTATTATTGGTGCCACCACTAAAAGCAGAAACCGTCAGGGCTGATAGCCATATCCAAAAAGCCAGTAATATATTGTCTGCTTAAACCCAGTCCATGACCAAAATCCATATATTTCCCTTTTTTGCCAGCCGAGCTTAAACATCACACCATCTGCGGAAACCTTATTATCCTGGGCGATGAAATTATTACTTAATCGATGGTAGAATGATTCAACTTCCTGATAGTGTTCCTTTTTAACGGTTTCGACCTAGGCCTTATAGATTCTGCCGAGACTAGCTTTTTCTTGTTGCCGTTTTGTATATAAACGGTGGCTGAAAATAGCCAGATTGGTTGATTTCAGCCAGTCGGGCCGAATTCAGCCAGATTGATCATATTAATTATCCTGCCTCAAAATAATTATTTTTTATCTGTATCTATTTAATATTATTGCAGTTATATACTTCATAAATATTTACTTTATGGACAAATCCGCTATTGGCACCCCTTTTGCCTTTAAGAGTAGGTAAAATGGTCTAAGCGAAACAAAGAGGAGTTAAGTATGAATTTTATCAGAATTTTTTCAATAACTATCAAGACGTTTTTTATACTCATTGTCCTTAATTTTTTGGGATGCGAAAATCAAATGACGGCACCGTATGATGATGAAGTATCTTTACCGTATGATGATGAAATATCTCTATACAAAGGTTCAAATAATAGACCAAATGATCAGTCAGCATACCCACAAAGTGGTTCCTGGACAGTGAGTTATAAGGAGAATACTGGTGGTTATCAGGGCGGTAATTTGAATATTCCAAATGGTTCATCTTTTCAGATAGAAAATGGATCCTTAACGGCTCCATCATATATGCCATTTGGAGCGGATGTCACGATAACTATGGAGGCAGAATTAAGAAAGGGTGGCAAAGAGCTGGTTTTTACCTTTGGCCCATCCGGATGTCAGTTTAGCCCGGCAGCAGAAATATGGTTTGATTGGACTGAGTTAAGAACGACCAATCCTAAACTATATTACATAGAATCAAACGGAAATTATGTAGAACAAACTGCCGACTATATAGATATTTCTAATAACAGGATGATGATTAAAGTTGACCATTTCTCACGCTATGCCGTTGGCATGGAATAACACTTGAAAATTTTAAAGAAAAGAAATAAACGATGAAAAAAACAATTCTATACCTGACCGCAGTAACTATAGTTTTGATTTTTACCGGCTGCGCGGAAGATATCGTGAACTCTTTAAATGATGAAACGCCGGAAGTGTTAATGAAACGGTTTGAAACTCCAACAGCTGAAGAGGATATGACAACAGCATTGACTACTGGTGATGGTGATCTGGTGGATAACAGATATCCGCAATCAGGCTTATGCACTGTCTATTTTATTAAAAAATCGAAATTATATGGTGGCAGCGGAATAAATATTCCCAATGGTACATCTTTAACGATCCCTTATGCGTCACTCACACCTCCGACTGAGCTATCTGGTCAAAATATTATCATAAACATGTTGGTAGAAAAAGATCCGATCACTGGCGAACTGATTTACACTTTTGGTCCACATGGATGTGTATTTAATAAACCGGCACAATTATGGTTAAGCTGGAAAGATCTGGAGTGTGAAAATGCCACACTGTTTTATCTCGATGATGAGGGTAATCGTGTCGAGCAGCTACCTGATAATGTAGATGTGTATAATAAAAAGATGCTAATCACTATCGACCATTTTTCCAGATATGCAGTAGCCTATAGTAATTAATTAGCATTAAAAAACCGCAAGCAGGTTGTAAATCACTTACTGGTGTGCTGGTCTTCCAGGGCAGGTAACACAAAACTTGCCCTAAGCCTATAAAAAGAAATGTGACATAACACAGACTAATATCGCATAAAGACCTCAGCCTGTTCGTATGGAAAAAGTAATTTTCAAGCGTTCCTGAGGATTTTAATGATTATTATGTTTCAAACGAATTTCCGCAATTTATAACAGACGAAAAATTTTTATTCCAGAATATGTGTATCTCTTTCTTATAAGAAACCAAGTAATAAGAGCGCTCAAGGGCTCTTCCTTTGGCTCAGCAGCCTTGAGTAGAAACAGATTTAAGGACAAAGATTTTTTAGTTTTGAAATACCACTATCCCTAAAAGAAATACAAGAAGAAAGGGTGTGAACATGAGAAACCAAAAGGGCATGCCAAAAATGCAGTTCCGGATTTTGGTTTTTCATCATCGGGCTGGTCCCGATATCGGCTAGGGTTGAGCCTAATGTTTCAGCCAAGAGTTTTCTACCCTGGTCATCTGTATCATGAATTGAAAGTAAAGACCCGCCAGTATAATGAAGCAAGTGCAACCGGCCAAAATATCCATGCTGCCACAGTTTGTGAGTGCGTTCGTTTATAATCTTCTGTATCCTATATTACCAGCGTGTAAAAAACACTACAGCTGTGCGGTTAGCATAGAGTAAATTCATCGTCAGGTCCCGAGTTCGGATCAAAAAATGGTTTTTTTGCGTTCCGGCACCCTTCTTGCATCTTATCCCGGTATCGACTTTTAGCAGAATTTGTCTTAAATTAGAATCTCTATGAATGATTGATCAAGGGGGACGCTAAGTTAGGAGACAGCATGGATTTATCAACAGACAAGGCAAAAGCGGTTGACGTTGCCGTAACGCAAATTGAACGCCAGTTCGGCAAAGGCTCGATCATGCGGCTGGGCGAACGGAAGAAGATCGATGTTGATGTTATCCCTTCCGGATCGGTTTCGCTCGATGCCGCACTGGGTATCGGTGGATTTCCGCGTGGCCGGGTGGTTGAAGTTTACGGGCCGGAAGCATCCGGAAAAACGACACTCGCCTTGCATGTAGTGGCCGAAGCCCAGAAGAGCGGTGGGTTGGCGGCTTTTGTCGATGCCGAACATGCGCTCGATCCCCATTATGCCAAAAACCTTGGCGTCGACACGATCAATCTGCTGGTTTCTCAACCCGATTCCGGAGAGCAGGCTCTGGAGATCGTTGAAACCCTGGTGCGCAGCGGCGCGCTTGATGTCATCGTAATTGATTCGGTGGCAGCGCTTGTGCCCCGGGCTGAGATCGAAGGAGAGATGGGTGATTCACATGTCGGCCTGCAGGCCCGTCTGATGTCCCAGGCCTTACGAAAACTCACCGGTACGGTAAGTAAATCGAATACATGTGTGATATTTATCAATCAGGTGCGTGAAAAAATCGGAGTGATGTTTGGCAATCCTGAAACCACCACAGGCGGCCGGGCACTCAAGTTTTATACTTCCATTCGGATCGATATAAGGCGTATCGCCACGATTAAAGAAGGGCAGGATATTGTCGGCAACCGGACAAAAGTGAAAGTGGTGAAAAATAAAATGGCACCCCCCTTCCGTGAAGCGGAATTTGATATCATGTATTCGCAGGGTATCTCAAAAATAGGTGATATATTAGATATTGCGACCACTCACAACATAATCCAGAAGAGTGGTACCTGGTTTTCCTACGGAGATACCCGTCTCGGCCAGGGACGTGAGAATGTCAAACGGTATCTGGAAGAGAACGACAAACTTCTGGGTGAACTCGAAATAAAAGTGAAAGAGAAACTGGGACTGCTCCGGAAAAAAGCCGAACCAGAAGAAAAACCCGCAGAAAAATAATCCTGGTTGCATGTCCGTTACCATTACCAGGATCGAGGTCCAAAAAAAGCGCAAACAGCGCTTTTCTCTATTTGCCGGTGACACTTTTGTTACCGGATTATCACTCGATACACTTTCCCGATTTCAAATCTCCGTCGGTACGACTCTGAGCGATCAGCAGCTGCGTGCTATCGAACAGGCTGAAACAGCATTGCAATTGCGTGAGCAGGCCTTCAGATTGCTTGCCAGACGGGCCCACAGCCGAAGGGAACTGCGTGACAAACTACGTCAGCGTAACTACGACCCGCTTATGATCGACAAACTTCTGGATGATTTTACTGATCGTAAATATCTCGATGACATCCAGTATGCCAGAACCTTCATTGAAGAAGAATTAAGGATACGGTACAGCGGACCGGTTCTGGTCCGTGACAAACTGCGTCAAAAGGGAATAACTGCAGAAAGTATTGAAACGCTCTTAGCTGAAATGTACCCGCCGGATCGGCAGTTAAAAAATTGCCGGCACCTGTGCGAAAAAAAAATAAAATCATGGCCCAGGCCACTGGAGAACAAACAAATCAGACAACTTACCGGTTACCTGCGCAACAAGGGATTCAGCTGGGAAATTGTGCAGCAGGCCGCCGCCGACCTTTGCGAGGAGAGTTCCTATCATGACGAATAAACCACATCTGTTGACCAGATTGATCAAAGCAGGTGAAGGATTGGATCTTTCGAACATCCGAACCCCATCCGTTCCCATTTTCCAAACGACCAATTACCTTTATGACGATGTCGAAAGCGGTACACAGATCCTGCTAAGCCAAAGACCCGGGCACATTTACGCCCGTTACACCAATCCTACCGTAGATGCGCTCAACGAAATCGTTGCCGGTCTTGAGGAAAGCGAAAGCGCCCTTTCTTTCGCTTCGGGTATGGCAGCCATTTCCAGTACGATCCTCGCCTTCTGCCAGCCCGGTGACCACATTGTATCTTCCGCCTATATATATGGCGGTACTTATAATTTTTTCCGGAACCAGTTGTCACGCCTAAATATATCGGTGACGTTTGTTGATCCCAGAGATCACAAGGCGCTTGCTGCGGCAATCAGGTCTGAAACAAAAATATTATATACCGAACCCCTGGCCAATCCAACGCTGATATCCTCAGATCTTTCATTCTGGCATAAACTCGCCAAAAAACATAATTGCAAGCTGATCGTAGACAACACATTCACCCCGCCGCCAATCCTCCAGCCGCTGAATTGGGGCTGCGACATCGTCATCCACTCGGCGACAAAATATCTCGGCGGACATTCCGATCTGATGGGTGGTATTGTCTGTGGTTCCGGAACCAACATTGAAGCGATCCGGCCGGTCATGAATACCTATGGTCCGACCATCGCGCCGCTGATCGCCTGGCTATTGATAAGAGGTATCCGGACGCTGGGAGTCAGGATTGAGCGCCAGAATGCGAATGCCATGGCATTGGCGGAATTCCTGCACGACCATGACAAAGTCAATAAGGTTTTTTATGCCGGGCTTGCTTCGAATCCCCAATTTGAAATCAACCGGGTACAGTTCAACGGCTTCAGTGGTATGCTGGCCTTTGAAGTCAGAGGCGGGTGGGAAGCGGCCAAAACGGTTATGGAAAATCTGAAAACAATCCTGTTTACGGTCAGTCTGGGCGATATCTCCTCGTTGATCTCTCATCCGGCGTCGACTTCTCATGTTTATCTTTCGCCGGAGGAAAGAGCGCAGATCGGCGTGACTGAAGGACTTCTGCGGCTTTCGGTCGGGATAGAATTTATCGATGACCTGAAAGCGGATCTTAGCCAGGCTTTGGCTGCGATCTGACCGGCAATAAAATACATGCAGGATATTAATGTTCATCCGCGTTTTAGTAAGTAATATGAAAATTCAGCAGCAGATATTTCATTACTTATTGCTGTGATCCGGCCCGGAAATTTTTATGCTCCTGGCAGCAAAACCCTTTTTTGAAAATTCGGGATTATGCCCTAAATTATAAGGGTTTACCTATTTAGCATGGCAACAGGAAGATACCTATGACGGGGAATGAAATACGTCAATCATTTATCGACTTTTTCAAAGATAAAAAACATATATTTGTGCCCAGCTCACCGGTGGTTCCCGCCGATGATCCGACTCTGCTGTTCACCAATGCCGGAATGAATCAGTTTAAAGATATTCTGCTTGGTACCGGCAGCCGATCCTATACCCGCGTGGTGAATTCCCAAAAATGTATTCGAGTCAGCGGTAAACACAACGATCTTGAGGAAGTCGGACACGATACCTACCATCATACCTTTTTCGAAATGCTGGGCAACTGGTCTTTCGGCGATTATTATAAATCCGAAGCCATTCAATGGGCCTGGGAATTATTGACCGGTATATGGAAATTACCCAAAGATAATTTGTACGCCACGGTTTTTCGGGATGACGATGAAGCCGCCCAATTGTGGCAAAAGGTCACCGATATAAATCCGGAGCATATACTTCGTTTTGATGAAAAAGATAATTTTTGGGAAATGGGTGAGACCGGGCCCTGCGGTCCCTGTTCCGAGATCCACATCGATCTTGGAACCGACCGGTGTGACAAACCCGACACAGACCATCACTGTACGGTGAACGGCGATTGTTCAAGATACATCGAACTTTGGAACCTCGTATTCATCCAGTTCAACCGGGATGAATCAGGCCGGCTCAATCCGCTTCCCGCCCGGCATGTTGATACCGGCGCCGGATTCGAAAGATTGGTAGCGGTTCTGCAGAACAAGAAATCAAACTACGATAGCGATCTTTTTACGCCGATTCTTACGGCCATCGGAGATCTGGTGGGACAGTCCTATGAAAATTCACCCGAAAAAGTCGCTTTCCGGGTTATTGCCGATCACATCCGGATGTTGACTTTTTCCATTGCCGATGGCGGTTTCCCTTCCAACGAAGGTCGCGGTTACGTTATGCGCCGGATCCTGCGCAGAGCAGCCCGTTATGGCCGAAAACTGAACATGCATGAACCATTTATCTTTAACCTTGTGGATACGGTAGGTAAACAGCTGCGGGATACCTATCCGGAGATCGGTGAGCGTTCGGAGCACATTAAACGGGTAATCCATGCCGAAGAGGAGCATTTTAACCGCACCCTCGATCGCGGTCTGGAAATTTTCGATCGTATCCGCGAGGATTTAAAAAATCAGTCTGTGAATATGATCCCCGGTGAAGAAGCGTTCAAGCTCTATGATACGTACGGATTCCCGGTGGATCTGACCCGGATTCTGGCGAATGAAGCAGGGCTGACAATCGACCAGGATGGCTTTGAAAAAGCGATGCAGGCGCAGCAGGAGCGTGCGCGTAAAGCGGCTAAATTCCGGGCAGCGGAAATAAAACCTGATGCCTGGATACAGGTAGTGGAAAATGGCAGCACAAATTTTGTCGGTTATCAGGAAGATGTTATCGAAACACATATTATCAAATATTTTATTCATGGCGACCGGATCAGTATTGTACTTAAAGATACCCCCTTTTATGCGGAATCCGGCGGCCAGATCGGTGATCACGGCAGACTGACAACCGATGATTTTCAGCTGGAGGTCATTGACACGCAAAAAGAAAATGATCAGATCGTGCATATCTGTAAATTGCAGAAGAAATTCAGCCTAAAATCAGACAGGATTCTGGCGGAGATAGATATTGAAAGACGGCGCCAGACGGAAAAAAATCATACCGCCACCCATCTCCTGCACGCCGCTCTGCGGCAGATTCTGGGAAATCATGTTCAGCAAGCCGGCTCACTGGTGGAGCCGGAAAGACTTCGGTTTGATTTTACCCATCACGGGAAAGTCGATGGGAATCAGGTGCGTGCAATTGAAGCCATTGTGAACGCAAAAATTCAGGCGGATCTCGCCCTCAAGATCGCGAGGGAGTCTTTCAAAAACGCGCGGGAAAGGGGGGCCATGGCGCTTTTCGGTGAAAAATACGGGGATTTCGTCCGGACAATCGAGATTGATAACTTCAGTCTCGAATTATGCGGGGGCACCCATGTATCCAGGACCGGCCAGATCGGATTGTTTGCTGTCATCAATGAAAGCAGCATCGCCGCCGGTGTCCGCCGGATTGAAGCTGTTACCGGAAAATCGGCTGTCGAATACCTCCAGATCACACGCCGGAATATGCAGGAACTGGGTCAACTATTAAATGCCCAGGGCCCGGAATTGGTACAAAAAGTGCAGGAATTACTCGATCGCAGGAAAATACTGGAGAAAGAGCTCGAAAAGCTGCATACCAAAATGCTTGCCGGCGATATTGATGCTCTCATTAGTAACGCTGAATCTATAAAGGGTGTTCAGGTTATTATCCACAAATTGCAGGGCGCTGATATGACTCAATTAAAGGATATGGGCGATCAAATCCGCCGGCTGGCTAAAAACACAGTTGCATTGTTGGGTTCCAGAGCGGATGATAAACTGAGTTTTGTATGCGTTATCACCGATGATCTGATCGATGCGCATAAATACAATGCCGGTGAGTTGATTCGCAAAATAGCCAAAATCGCCGGCGGCGGCGGTGGCGGCAGACCACATATGGCTACTGCAGGGGGTAAAGATCTCCATAAATTTGATGAAGCTATGGAATCTATAAAAAATCTGATTTGAGATAAATGGAAAGCCAGCGGATGAGTGGTAAATGATTAGAGATTAGGGATGATGGATGAGGGATTAATAAATATAAGTGCGAAGAATGGGTGATCGGTAAATACCGTTCGTCTTTAATCTTTGTTCTTTTATCTTTCATCTTTGATCTTTTCTGTTTCATCCAAATCCAGTTACAGGGGGTATTAATGAATAATACGATAAGCGAAAGAGATCTCGAAATCTGGGCTGATTATCTGGTTAACTACTCAATCGGCGGGGTTGAATCAGATGATCTGGTCATGATCAAAGGCGAACATATCACCTGGCCTTTGATGTCTCTGCTGCAGGATAAAATCATTAAAGCAGGGGCTCTGGTCGATATCAATCTGGTGGCCCCGGATAACGATCGGGGCAAGGTCTGGGGAGCGGCAATGGCCCGCTTTGGCAAACCCGAGCAGATCGAACGGGTACCGCAATGGATGATAAACCGCTATGAAGCGATGACCAAGTATATCGAAATATTGGGGGCTGAAAAACCTGATTTGCATACCGGTCTGCCTGAAGAGACCAGCCAGGCGATTATGCGCGCCGATGAACCGCTGAAATCGATCCGGTTGCACAAACCCTGGGTGCTTACACTTTATCCGACCCAGGCTTTTGCAGCTCTGGAGGGCATGACTCTGGAAGAGTATGCAGAGGTGATTGTCAAAGCATCGACCACCGATCCGCGTCTGCTGGAAAAAGTAGAGAATGACATTTTCACAGTGATGTCGCGGAGCCGGCAGATACGTATTGTAACCCGCCACGCGGACAGTGGGAAAGAACTTGACCTGCGCATGCAAATCGATGGCCGTAATATCGTGAAATGTACCGGATTACGGAATTTTCCTGACGGTGAAGTATTTACCAGTCCGGATGCGAATACCGTGGAAGGTGAGATATATGTTGATCTGCCGGTATATTATGCCGGCAGCACAATCCAGGGGGTATACCTGAAATTTTCCGGTGGTCGCATTTCCGATTACACTGCCAAAACAGGTCATGATGCGCTGCGCAAAATCATCGAAACCGATGAAGGATCTCACCGGCTCGGAGAGGTGGCTTTGGGTATGAACAACGGTATCGATAAAGTTCTGAAGCATCCTTTGTTTGTGGAGAAAATTGGCGGTACACTTCATATTGCGATCGGAGCCAGTTATCCTGAATGCTATGTCGTGGATCCGGCATCCGAACAGGGGCGGGCCGAATGTGAAACCTATTTTGAGGAAGGTGTTCTCAACCGCTCCGCCCAGCATGTGGATATTGTAACGGATTTCCGCCCGGGCGGGGCAGGGATTGCGGTCTACCTGGACGACACACGCCTTTCGATCCGTGATAACATATGGGTGGTCAAATAAGCAGGTTTCCCATGTAAACCTGAAAGATTGAGCGGGGCGAATTTAGCTCTGAATATACGACGAGAGCATTGAATATCTATTCCTCCTTTTAATTGTTTAGCCTGACTAATTTATCGCCCGATCCAGCCGGGCAGACAGATTCACACAAAAAAACAAATCTTCGGAATTTGAATACGTGAGCGCATATCCAGGCAAAAAATACATATATTATACACAGTACACAGAAGCACCAATAAATCGAATAGATCGTTATATTTACCGGTCGCTCATAACGTACGCGGATTTTAAATTATATTGCTAACTTTTGTAATAAAACGTTGTCTGTGATAAATAGAGGGAGAAAAAAGTGCAGAAGACAGATGATATGCTGGTCGCTGAAATAAAGGACGGTTCGCTCGATGCATTTGATCTGCTGATGAAAAAATATGAAGAGGAGGTATACCGTGTGGCTTATGGTTTTGCCAGGGATACTGATTCGGCTCTGGATATCTCCCAGAATGTTTTTATCAAGGTATTTGAAAATCTCAATTCATTCAAAGGATCCAGCGCGTTCAAAACCTGGTTAATACGAATCGCCTGGAATGAAAGCATGAACTGGATTAAAAGAAACAAGAGGCATCAAATGCATCAGGAATTGGAAGCAACGCAAATCAGCGCGGTTCATAAACCCGATGCCGAGGTGGAATTCACAGAAGATAAAGTTATGTTATTACGCAGTTTATATGATCTTAACACCCGCTATCGGCTGGCCGTGGTACTGCGATACTTCGAAAACTATTCCCTGCGTGATATCGGCGCCATACTTAATTGCAGTGAAGGGGTGGTCAAAAATATGCTTTTCCGCAGTCTGCAAAAAATGAAACAGACGTTAAAAACATCCGAGATTGGGGAAATACAATGAGAAAAAAAGAAATAAAGAAGCGGATTGAGCAACTGCTCGCCGGAGAATTGAATGATACAGAAGTGTCTCAACTGCGCACGGAGTTAGAGGCTTACCCTGAATACCGTGAAATTGCTGAACTTCATGCAATGCTCGACCGCATGGAGAATGATGCACCCGAAGTATCCGGGGAAAAGTTCAGCCGTATGCGGGCGGAAGTTCTGCGGGCAGTGCGCCTGCGGAAGAACGATACATCTTCTGCTAATCAAGGATCTATACTGGAGAAAATCCAATTATTTTTAATGCGACCGGAAATGGCTGCCGCTGCTCTGACACTGATCATCGGATTTTTTCTCGGGCGAGTTTTTCCCGGATCAGGCGATAGGTTGACCGGTCAATTTCTGAGCCAGATAAACATCCTGGCATCCCAGAATACACAGTTGAATGATGTTAAAAATTCACCTTACACGTATTCAAATATATCCTTCCGTGAAGTCGACCAGAACACGGTCGAGCTCAGTTTCGATGTGAGTACACATCTTAATATGGTCAAAACAAAAAATGATCCGGTGGTACGGGAGGTTATTGCCCAGGCACTGCTCAATCCATCCAATGTGGGAAGTGAGCTCAAGGCCATATCATTCAGCGAATCGATCGTTGACCAGCGGGTCAAGCAGGCACTGATCTTTTCCATGAAGAATGCCCCCATCGTGGCGGTCCGTCAAAAAGCCGAAGAAACCCTTCTGAGTTATAAAGAAGATCCTGAGATCCGGGAAGCTTTTCTCGGTGTTCTGCGCGAGGAGGAATCCGTTCAAATGCGGTTAACGGCGCTGGAATACCTGATCAACAATAAGATTCCCCCGGACAGTATCCGCATCCTGGTTGACAGGAAACATTTACAGAACAGTCCCGCGGTTTTATTCAGGGCAAAAAAATATTTAGAGAATACATTTTAAAAGACTGAAAGGAGTACCGCTATGAAGACCATCAGACTGATTTTTTCTTTTATTTTGATAGCCGGTTTGGTATTTGCTCAAAATGAAAGTGAAAAAGAATTTAAAATCGGACCCGGAAAAAAATTAAAGGTTGACCTGAATACCGGCGGAGATATCGAAATCCGAGGGTGGGATAAGGATACGTATCAAATCCGTACCAGGGCAACGGATGACCTCGATGATTACCGGATCGATTATGATGAAAGCTCCCGCGGACTCGAAATCGATCTCATATCAATGGGCTACTCCGGACATCGTAATGACGTCGCGCTATATATCAGGGTTCCGAACAAAACCAACCTGGAACTTGAGACCATGGGAGGCGACATCATCATCGACAATATTGCCGGAGAAATTGAAGGCGAAACCATGGGTGGCGATCTGGAGTTTTCGAATCTGAATGGCGAGATAGAATTCACAACCATGGGGGGAGATGTTCATGTTTCCGATTCGCATCTGAAAGGTGAAGTGAAAACCATGGGCGGACGTGTCGAACTCAACCGGGTCGCCGGTAATCTCAAAGGCTCTTCCATGGGTGGCGACGTGGTCTATAGCGGCACCAAGGCGTCCGCAAAAAGCAGCACCGAAGAAGAAATACGTATTTCAACAATGGGCGGAGCAATACGAGTAGATGCTGCTCCCGCGGGCGCAGAAGTAAGCACCATGGGCGGTGATATCCGGATCCGCTCTGCTGCGCGTTACGTAAAAGCCAAAACAATGGGCGGAGACATCAACCTCGATGAAGTCGATGGCGGTGCAAAGGCATCGACTATGGGCGGTGATATAATAGTGAAGATGGTGGGTGATCCTTCGCAAGGGAATCGCGATGTCGATCTCTCTTCGATGGGCGGTGATATTGAACTCACAGTTCCGGCAAAATTATCAATGGAATTCGACATAAAACTGACCTATACCAAAAGTTCACGCCGGTCATATAAAATAGACAGTGATTTCCCGATCAAACTGGATCAAAAAGATGATTGGGATTACTCAGAGGGTACACCCAGAAAATACATCTTTGGAACCGGAAAAACCGGTGAAGGCAAATATAAAATAAAAATCGAGACCATCAATGGCGATATCCGCATCCGGAAAGGAAATTGAAATATATAAATATGACCTGTTCAGCTACAAACCCCGCGCTTTGCGGGGTTTTTTTTATTCCCCCTTGGCTAAACGATCATGTTCCAGAGCGTGAGGCAGGTTGGAGAGATCGAGTACGATATGATATCCCAGCTCAGTAATTTTAGTGACTTTTGTTATATTGATTTTATCTACCGTGTCGGTGGGCTTATGATAATCCTCCTGCATATTATCGTAGAAAAACACCGAGGGGATGCCTTCCCTGGCATAACTATAGTGGTCACTGCGGTAATAGATCCGCTCCGGGTCATCCGGATTGTCAAACTGATAATTGAACTTCATTTGAACGGTGTTTTCATTGACCTGCTCAACGATCTCGCGCAATTCCGAACTGATACGATCTGAACCCACGCTGTATATTGAGTCTTCCGCACCACGTCCGATCATATCCATATTAACATGCGCCATAATATTTTTTTTGTCCCGGTAATTTTGGACCAGATATTTCGAACCCAAAAGCCCCTTTTCTTCGGCGGTGTGAAAGGCGAATACAATTGATCTTGCATTGCCGTGATTGTAGCCGCATGCTCTTGCGATCTCCATTACCCCGACTGTTCCGGAAGCATTATCGTCAGCCCCGTTGTAGATTTCATTACGGTTGATGCCGACATGGTCGTAATGTGCTCCGATGACAATGCATTCATGTCTGAGATCCGGATCATTCCCGGGAAGTATACCCAATACATTAAACGCCTGCACGGTATCGCCGGGAGAGAATTTCCAGTTTACCTTTACCGCTGTATTAAATTCAAAATTCGGCAGTGCAGCCTTGTTTTCGATCAAACTGTCCAAATCCGAATAGGAATAGGGTGCATACGAAAATAACTTCTCCAACGTACGGCCCCGCAAGGCGACCGTTGGCAGACGGTTTCTGACCACTTTATTGTCCTCCGCGCTTTCCAGCAGACTGAGCGTACCTTTTTTGATATTATCTACCACACTCTGCCAGCCATAGGCTTTCTCACTCCAGGAAGGCATCATGACACCGGCTGCCCCCAACTCCCTTGCATATTCAATTTTTCGTCTCCAGGAACTGTACTTAGTCCGGTCCTCCCCTGCAAAATAAGCCGTATCGTCACTCGCCGGCTCTCCATGTAAGAACAGAACTATTTTGCCTTTAACATCCAGCTCACGGTAATCATCATAATCGTATTCTTCAGCGGTGATGCCATATCCGGCAAAGACCAGACCGGTCGTTGTGTCTACACCAGAATAATAGCGGTTGGATCCTACAAAGTCAGAATCGCATCTGAATACGGTCATAGGTGCGCTGTCATCACCGACCAAAGCTATTAAAGAATTTTTGTCAAAGGTGACCCGCTTCAGGCTCACCTGCTGTAAATATGTGGTTGAATCATCTCCGAATGGTAAAATACCATACTTTTGCAACTCTGTAGCGATATATAATGCTGCCAGTTTTTCAGCCCGCGTTACTGCCTCCCGCCCTTCCATCGCATCACTGGCAAGAAAAGTCAGATTTGCCAGAATATGCTGCGGATTGATCGGATAGGTATAATCGGATATTTCACCTATTTGCCTTGCCCCTGATCCACACCCGGCAATTAATAAAAATCCCACCAGGCTTACGACAAAACTTCTGATCACCATTTCACCTCATCTCATTAATATCGTTAATTTTTTGATTAAAATTCCGGAGTCAGGATTTTTGGAAATTATTTTAACCGAACCTGCGTCCTTATCTGCATACAAACAAATGATAAATTTACAAATATTTCTGGTCTGAATGCCACAATATTAATCCGGTATTTACAAAATGAATATTGCAAAATGAAAAATCGTTTGATCGATGCAACCAGCCCCTACCTTCGGCAGCATGCCGATAATCCCGTCAACTGGTTTCCCTGGGATGATGAAGCACTGGCTTTATCAAAGAAAACCGATAAACCGATTTTACTCAGTATCGGCTATGCTGCCTGTCACTGGTGCCATGTAATGGCGCATGAATCATTTGAGGATGCGGAAACCGCCGCCATCATGAATGAACATTATATCTGTATAAAAGTGGACCGTGAAGAACGCCCGGATCTGGATCAGATATATATGACCTTCGTACAGATGACCACCGGCGAAGGCGGCTGGCCTTTGAATGTGTTTCTTACCCCGGATCTTGAACCATTCTACGCTGGAACATATTTCCCGCCGACAGATCGCTACGGCCGTCCGGCATGGAAAAAAATTCTGCTTTCGGTGAGCCGTTTCTACCATAAAGACCGAAACTCACTTACTGCCAATCTCGAGAAGATCCGTCAGGCCTATGCCATGACTATTGCAGAAAAATCCGGTAACACCCTGCCAGTGCAGGAAGATTTGACAAAATCTGCATACGAGTTGGCGGGATTGTATGATCCCGATCATGGCGGCCTCGGAAAAGCCCCTAAATTTCCGGCCATACAGCCACTGACATATTTTCTCTACCACTATCACCGCACGGGCGATGCCAGATTCCTGCAGATGGTAACCAATACACTGGAGAAAATGGCCCGCGGGGGTATATATGATCAGATTGGTGGTGGATTTGCCCGGTATTCCGTAGATGATCGATGGCTTGTTCCACATTTCGAAAAAATGCTCTATGATAACGCACAGTTGGCGATTTTGTATCTTGATGCCTATCTGGTCACCGGGAATCCTTTTTTGAAAGATATCGTACGCGGCATTCTTGAATTCACCCGCACAGAAATGCGTCATCCTGCCGGTGGATTTTACAGCAGTATCGATGCGGACAGCGAAGGGGTGGAAGGTAAATACTATACCTGGGGAAAGGCTGAGATCGATGCGCTGCTTGGTGACAAAAGCCCGATTTTTTGTCATTATTACGGTGTAACCAAGCAGGGTAATTTTGATGGAACGAACATTCTGCACATTGCCGATTCGCTGGACGGAACGGCGAAAAGATTCAATCTGCATACAACGGAGGTAAAATCAGTCATCGTTCAAAGTATACAAATACTAAAACGAATCCGCACAAAACGCATCCGTCCCGGCCTGGATGACAAAATACTCACATCATGGAATGCCCTGATGCTTTCCGCCTATACACGAGCGCTGCAGGTTTTTGATGATCCTGATTACCGGATAATGGTGGAAGAGAATATGAATTTCATTAAACTTCACCTGTATAAAAACGGCCGGTTATTTCGTAGTTTTAATCGCGGGAAGTCCGGTATTCCGGCCTTTCTTGACGATTATGCCTATCTCATCCGTGCTCTGATGGATGTTTATGAAACGTCGTTCAATGCTGATTCGCTGCAATGGGCATACGATCTTCTACAGCATGTAAACCGGCGGTTTTATGATCAAGAAAACGGCGGATACTTTTATACCACAGCCGATCACCGGCATCTGATTTACCGCCTGAAAGATAGATATGATCAGTCTATTCCCGCTGCCAACGGTGTTATGCTGCAAAATCTTCTGCGTTTTCACAGTATAACCGAGGACCCCGATCTGCTGCTGAAGGCAGAAGAAATTATGCGCAGGCAGCTGCCCGAATGCCGCAGAAATCCTTATGCGTGTGGAAGTTACCTGCTGGCCATGGATTATTATGTGACACGACCTTATGAAATAATCGTGATCGGGGGAAACATTCACACGGCTGCTGACCTGTTAAAACCGGTATTCGGACAATTTCTGCCGAACCGCATAATGATCCTCGGGCGGGAACCATCCGCGACTGGAATTATCTCCAGAAACCTGCTTGCCGGAAGAGCAAGCGTCAACAGTAAATCTACTGCTTACATTTGCCATGCGTTCACCTGCAGTCCGCCGATTACTGAAGCTGCTGAAATTGCTCAGTTTCTTCATTCCAAATTACCTGAAAAGGAATCCTGATCAGCGGAGTGATCATACCCGTGAGATACGCGAACATCAGATGCCGCACCGGCTGAAATACGGCATCTGAATTCAGTAAAACTGCCCTATCCGGAATATGGCAAATAATGTAAACTTGACTGGTATAATGCCGATAATTTTTATATGTTTATCGCATGGAGTCGGATATGAAATTCAGATCAAATATCATAGATCGTTTCTATCAGATTTTTGTGATGCTGAGCATCATATGGATTGATGCCACCATATTGCCTGCCGGTGACTGGACCGATCAGGTAACGCAGTTTCCCGGATTATATCCGAACAGAATTATCTGCCGGGATATCAATGGCAATCAGATTCTCATGATCGGTGAGTTTGGTGACGTCTGGATTTCAAACAACGGCGGTAATATCTGGAAAAACGCTTCGTCGGGAGTGTTAACTGTTCCGCTTTATGCGGCCGAAATCGAATACGGCATCGATACGGTACTGATCGTGGGCGGTCAGGGTGGCACAATTTACCGATCCACTGACCTCGGTCAGAACTGGGTGCCGATCTTTAACAGCGCCTCGGATATCAGATCTATTGTGAGTTACGGCGGCCGGATATGGGCGGGTGGAGATGCGGGTGAACTTTATTTCTCGTCAGACCGGGGGCAGACCTGGATTAAGGCCACATTGAGTCGCGGTTCGGTGGATATCGTCGAAATTGTTCCAACGAATTACGGGATTCATCTTGCCGCAAATCGCGGGACAACGGCCTTTGTACTGGCAGATGATAATTCCGATACCACATTTGATCCCGTTGATTCGCTGTCAAATGTCCAGCTGACTTCCGTAACCCAAAAATTCGGAAAATTATATTTTGCCGGAACGGATCTATTATCCTCGGGTCCGGTTATCTTTATTAAAGAGGATCTTGGTGTCGCCTGGGGAACAGCCAGTCCCTATATACCTCCGATAAATCCGAGTGGGATAATTGATATCGAAGGTTTGACAGATAAAATCGATAAATTGTGGATCGCGACGTTTGACGGAAAGATATATGAGGGAGATCCCTTTGCCGGATCATTTATACCGGTTTATGAAAATTTTACCGGTGACTATATCCGCTCGATCGCCACTCCCCCTGAGACATCTTCCCTGCCCATGGCATGGGCGGCGGGGACCAATGGACTGATGCTCATTTATGATTTTATGGTAGTCGATCTGTTTCCATATCCAAACGATTTTTTAGATCCCGGTATGAACCGATTTGATATTCGTTTCTCGGGAATCCCGGACCTGCCCAGTATCGATAACGGGATTTTTATTTACAGCTCAATCAAAGGGCTTGTTCCATTTTCGGCCGCATACGCTTTGGCTGACAGTTCACTCATTGAACTGCATTTAACCAATACTGGTTCTGTTCCGGGAGAGATCTACACTATCATACTAACAAATGTCATCAGGGAGTTGAATTCACCGAATCGGTTTACCCGGATTTTCAGTTATTGTACGAGTGTCGGTCCGATGTACAGCGGCGATTTTTCCCTGACAGCGCCTTCTTCACTGATGGGGGCCGGCAACAAAACCTCAAATTTCGTTACCGGATTTTTCAATGCAGATGAATATTTTGATCTGGCCACCTTTACCGATACCGATATCGTTTTCTATGCCGGCCAGGCAGGCGGCGGTTTTGCTCCGTCGGCATCGCAGCCTATTGCTGGAGGAGTCCAGGTGGATGCCAGCCTGTCTCAGCAGTTGAAAAAAACGGATATCAACCTGGATGGCAAACCAGACCTGATTCTTTACGATCGGAATAATTACCAGGTGTATACGAATACTTCCAATGCCGGCTTCTCCTTTTCGGCAAATTCAAATCAATTCATCAGCAACCTCTTCGATATTGAAGTTACCTCGGTCGATCATGATTCGACGCTGGACATGATCATGCTGACCGACTCGCTTCAGATGCGTACAAACGTGGATGCGGCCACCCTGGGTAATTCCGATTACGCGGAAGCCAATACCGACTGGGTTCAGTTTGAGGCAGGCGATATCGATGATGATGGATTTAATGATCTGATGTTGCTGACATCGGCCGGTGAACTGGTTTTGCGTCACGGGAATCCTGACGGCGGATTCGATATGACATACACGATACCGGGTAAATATGATCTGATAAAACTGGGCGAGATGAACAATAACGGCACACTTGAATTAATTGCTGCCGAAGATTCGATCATCCATGTTTTCGAATTTTTGGCATCCTGGAATTTTACTCCGATATCGACGATTTTTCAGGTCACCGAGAGCCGCATCGAGTCATTCAGTCTTGCTGATTTCAACGGTGACCGGCGGCAGGATGTCGTACTGACGACATCGACCGGTGAAATGAAGATTTTTATCAATATGGGTGGCGGTTTTTTTGAGGAAAGACCGGAGCATGAGAAAATACTTGATATCAAGGCAACAGGGCTGACCCGGGGGGATTTTGATCAGGATGGCCTCCTCGATTTTGTACTTTTTGACACCGGATCGGGTGATTTTCAGATCGTAAACTCAAAACCGGCAGATAATTCCCTTTTTAATTTCGACTCAGTTCATGTCGGCCTCGATCACGTATATCTGCAATGGCCTCCTTTCGAGCCGCTGGGGGAATTGCAGTATTATAATATTTTCCGCGGACCTGATTCAACCAACCTGAGTGTATTGAATACATCATCCACAAATGTATATACCGATTCGGCGGTCGCCTCCGGTGAAAAGTACTGGTACCGGATCGAAGCCATGGATATCTTCGGAACTCCGCATTTTATCGCCGAGATTCCGGTCGCGATTCCCAGATCGCTGACCGGTTCAATTTCCGGGGTACTGAGCGATACAACGGCGCCGTATCTGGTCGGCGGCGCACTCCGGGTACCTCAGGATTCTTTATTGCAGATTTTACCCGGCGTGGAATTACTGTTCCAGGAGAATGCCTCCTTTTCGGTTTACGGCAGGCTGCTGGTTCAGGGAAGCGCGGAACAAAACGTTTCTTTCCGGTCGGCTACCACTGATACCTCACAACGCTGGGATGGGATAATCATTTCAGCTCTGGTTGACACCACGACGGTTCAAATGTCCTGGGTCAATGTTGAGGGGGCAGCTATTGCCTTTAGTATCCAGAATCGTCCAACCGATATTCAGTATGCCGAGATTTCCGGGAATCGTACGGCAATTGAAATAGATTTTCCAAATGGATCCCTGCAAGCTGAACATCTGCTGGTGCACAGGAATAACATCGGGATTCACTCTCTGAATGGTTCAAAACTGAATTTAAAAAACGTTACTTTGATCGATAACAAAAAGGAGGCTGTATTAACCGAAAATACATCCAACATAAATATTTCTATAATAAATTCAATTATATGGAACAACAATCTGAATAGTTCCAACCAAAAATCCGGTCCGGATATTCGCAGATTATCTTCAGGAATTATGGATATTCAATATTCCACCATCGACAGCATCGCCGGGAATTTCACCGCCAAAAACTTCAGCAGCATTCCACCCCTGTTTGAAACGCAAACGGCTGATTTAAAGCAATACAAGCCGGATCCCTTATCACCGACCATCGACTTCGGGGATCCCGCCGATGACTTCCAGCTGGAGCCGCAACCGAATGGCGGGAGAATTAATCAGGGGGTATACGGGGGTACGACATATGCCACACCATCGCTGCAACCTCAGATCGGCGTAAAATCTGACACCCTGCAACTGGCGTCGGAGCCCGGTAAAACAGATACCAAAATACTCGTGATCAGAAACAAAGGGTTCAGGGAATTACGCCTCGATAATCTCATATTGCATAAAACAGAATTTAATTATGCTGCTGCATTTCCGCAGTTTATTCAGCCCGGCGACAGTTTGGTACTTAACATCTTATTCAGCCCCCCGGCGCGTGGAGCCTATCGCGATACAATTTTACTCCAGTCCAACGATCCCCACTATCCTTTTCCAGGAAAACCTCTGGTACTGGCAGGGACCGGATTGAACCGCCGTCCCAACATTACCACCAGCGGTTTAATTAACGGTGTCCAGGACTTCGCCTATCGGGACAGTGTCCAGGCAGTTGATGCCGACGGCGATAATCTGGTGTTTCAACCGCTGAATATTCCCACCTGGATGACTGTCTCTTCCGATGGACAATTGACCGGCATACCAACCAATGCCAGTGTCGGAACAAATATACCGGTGGTGATCCGGGTCATTGACGGGTTCGGCGGTTCTGATACCCTGCAAACCACGATAAATGTGCAGAATGTAAATGATCCGCCGAGAATAACGACTACTTCTCTCCTGGATGCGATCGAAGACCGCCCCTATATCGATACCGTGTTTGCTGTCGATATTGACGGAGATTCCCTGATTTTTTCAGGCCTTAATATTCCTGCCTGGTTAAAGGTATCACCTGACGGGGCATTATCCGGAATACCGACCAACGATGATGTCGCGTCAGACACACCGGTTGAAATAATGGTGACCGACAATAATGGTACATACGATACTTTATCCACCGGCATCAACGTGATCAATACCAACGACCCGCCTGAATTTAAAAACATACCGGATACGGTCGCCTACACATTCATACCGTTCGAATACAACATCGGTGCAATCGACATCGATGGCGACCGGATCGGATACAGTGATGACAGCCCATTGTTCGCTATCAATGCCGATTCGGGAATCATCCGCTATACACCGGCATTATCCGACACCGGGATTTATGATATTTCGATAACCGTCAGTGATCAGGATACCAGC
>Ga0209536_100004251_pt1 | contig 22616 bp, 19 predicted proteins | sample DeeMarSeWOR28_12_FD_187461 | JGI IMG/M metagenome (GOLD analysis project Ga0209536, IMG submission 187461) | Marine sediment microbial communities from White Oak River estuary, North Carolina - WOR-2-8_12 (SPAdes) (version 2) | ecosystem: Environmental > Aquatic > Marine > Intertidal zone >... | reverse complement strand
TGCCGCCGAATGTCATGGTTCCGAAACACAATTCCGAGACGAGCAATCCGGTTCTTCCAAGTTGTTTGTATTTCATCTTTAATGTCCTTCCATGTTCCTGTGTGCTGCACAAAAACGGGTGCATCCGTCATCCTGATTCGGCAATGACCTATAATAATCCCTATCTAATAGAACCTATCGCAAAAATGCATCATACAGGGTCGCCGAACCTGACATATATTGAGATAAGCTAAGATATGGCAATATTTGTGATACTAAACTGATATCAAAGGTAAGCACAGCTTTCAAGTGCGGGGAGTTTGTTGAGGATATAAAGTTCGATTAGATTAAAATGGTCGGAATTGCTATGGCACCTTTGACAAAAAAATAACATTTGATTTAAATTAGTTATGGAGCATCTTTTCGGGACGACTGAGCTTAACTTTTCAGGCCACAGCTAGATCACTTTTCGTTTCTTTTCAGGCAGGGGTTTTTGCTGCTTTTCCAGCAGCCCTACGCGGACATTGCGGATATGGTTTCGGATGGCTTTTGATTTCAGAATGTTGGAGCCAATTTCGGTTGCCTTCTCGTTTCTTCCCGTTTCGGCAAGAAAATTCTGAAATTTCTTATAGGTATTTATCAGTCCAAGATGGCCTTGCTCAATTTCATATAACTGTTTTAGGAAAAACTCTCGCTTTTTCATATATCTCCCATTTGGTTTGCAAATCCGGCATGCTTGATCCGGATTTGTTCTAAGACAGACAATTTTCCCAAATTATTTGTCAAATTAATTCGGATGCCTCAAGTGTATGTTTCAAACGCTCATTCTGCGATTTTACCGGGAACATCGGCCTTGTGCAGCAGGCGCTTCTCCTCCCTTAATCAGATGAGACAATCTTCTGTATTTCATTCGGCATATGGCCTTCATTAAAAGATTCGAATTTGCAGAGGAGATCAGCCAGAAACTCACCTTCATCCCTATTTAGGCTGCATAAATCTGCAAAATGAAATTCTATTATGCTCGTTATACATAGTTCTCTATAGGCAAGACGCCCACTATGACCAAATCGATTTGTTAAGCTCAGACTGCCGTCCTTCTCCACTTTCCATACGTTCGTATTGTGCAGGGTCTTGATCCGCTCGAGCTCTGCAAAAGTATTGTGAAAACTTATATCATCAACAAAGTGGGGCAACTCCAATTTATCAAGGATGGCTTTTAACCTCTTGATTTCTTGTCTGCTAGCCTCAAGGTGATAGCTGTCTATTTTAATGGTGCTGAAAACGGCCACGGCAAAACCCCCGAAGTGATTATTTGCCTGTCTTGGGTTTATCTATTTGTTTCTCACCAGTTGTCGCAGTTGCACAAATGTATCCAAAACCTCCTATTTATGGTGCGTTTTTTAATGGATTGCAAAAATCATGCAAACACATTAAAAAATTTTTACTAACAAATTCAATATTTTACTATTTATAATTTCTAAACCGCAAACAAATTGATGAAAATTTGCACATGTGTTGTATGCTTTTTCATACATTGCGGGACAACCTTAATTCATAGTGATGACTACAGCTATTGCAGGTTCATTCAGTAGTTGGGCAATGATACAACTGCGCCAAGATTTGCGCCATCTGTTTAAGGTTGGTTTCTTAAATCAGATTAAACGAAATGGGCGTTTTCGGGTAAACCGGGATTTGATAAATTCTTGAATATATAGCAGGTTCCAGTCATTATCCGGGAGTAGCCGCTTTTCCCGGTCAGGGCAACGGCTTTTTGGGTACCCAGTATTTTTAAGGTGGCGATTTTTTCCCAAATATCATTTTAGATATCTTCAATTCAGGCAAATCTGCGATTAATTCGGATACCGGGCCGTTTTAACGACCTGAACCCATCAGCAGAAAAATTGTGCAAGATTTTAAAATGCAGTCACAATTATGCCGGCGATAGCTGCGGCCATTCCAAACCCCTGAAGTTTTGTAACTCTGTCTTTCAAAAATATAATCGCCAGGGTTATGGTTACTATCGATAAGGCAGAAGCGATGGGCGTAATCAATATTGCATCGCCGACCGTTAATCCATAATTAACGATTGCGACGGCCCCGGCTTCTATACTGCCCATCAATAAAACCATTGTTTTTGTTTTTGGGGTAGCCCTCGTCAGCACGAGCTCCCGTTTGATGAGAAAGGAGAAGAGCAGCAAAAACACAATAATTCCAACCTTCACAAACAGCGTGGTCGGCAGCCACCCGATTTTTTCAGATATAACTTCACTGATATTCCAAAAAACGCCGAAGAAAAAAGCGCCCAGGGCGGTTTCTTTGACGCCGAGTGAAAGTTTGAAACTGTGATTTTTAATATCATGCCAATTTAAGGATGCTAAGGTGACGCCGGAAATAATCATGAAGACCCCTATAGACTGTGTTGCGGAAAGCCGCTGGCCCATAAATATAAAAGCAAACAGCATTGTGAATACAGCCCACAGATTCATGGTTGCGGCGACAATCGATACATTGCCTATCTCAAACCCTTTGAAAAAGAACAAGTATCCGGCGGAATAAACAATTGCCGCGATGGGGAGCAAAATGATTATCAAAGTAGGGACGTCGAGAGTTATAGTGAAAAAGACCAAAAGCAGAAGGAGAGATATTAGACCTGCCAGTTGCGACCAGAAGAAAGATTTAAAAGGTCCTATCTGTTTGGAATAAACACCTCCTAAAAAGTCGTATACACCCCATCCGAACATACCCGCTATTCCGGATAATACACTCAAGAGAGCTGTACTCATCAGTGTCGTTTACCTTCCTTTATAAATTCTTGTAAGCCCAGTCTATCTGGATTTGGTTGTTCTGGAAGGGCCGGTTGCATTATTCTCTTCGAGCCTTGCCGGATATATCGTAAATTGCCATCTTAAAGACACGCGTCCGTTCACGGAGTTTCTCTATGTATTCCCGTCCTTTTTCTATGAATTCTGAGGAGTATTTCTCCAAAAAGCCTTCCAACCCGGTTTGTTTTTGGTCATCAAAAACCTCTTCAATAATTCCAGACACAATCGTGCTTTCATATCTCGTGCCAAATTTGTCCGGCAGTATTTCGGTATTTCCGACAACGCAAAACGAAACTGAGCGATTGTTTTTGATATTATCAATTAAACGCCCTTCGATTGCGCAGTGAAAATATATACAATTTTCAACGACACAAAAATTTAACGGCACCCCGTAAGGCTGGCCGTCGCCAGATACAGTTGACAGTATTCCGTATTCAGCCCTGCGCAACAACTTTTTTGCTTCCTGTTCCGGCATAGCACGGTCTTTTCTTCGTAGTTCTGCCATTTTTCGTTACTCCTGAATATTCGTTATTGAATAATTTTCTTAAACAAGTCCGAATGATCCGTTAGTATTTGTGTGATCCCCACCCTGCCTGGTTGAAAGCCAATCAATACAGCAGAAATTTTTTCACCATGACAATCAAGCTGGACAACACGGCCATTGCATCAACCCTATCTCTTTCTCGGTATAAATATTGAAAAACCTCGTGGGTGGCGCGGGCGATCACAACCACTGCGGTGTTGAGATCATCCACTTGCAATTCATTCTGATATTTTTGCATCAGAGCCAAAATTTTTTCGCCCTCGGCTTTTTCCCACCGGTCGTGAATCCGAGCCGCCATCCGATTCATAATGCAGAATTTTTGCATCTCCTGGTTTAATTTTCCGTGCTTCATATGGACCTGATACCAGGTATGAAACAAAAACTCGAGGGCCTGGCCCAGTGGCATGTTATCGCTGCAAATGGTATCGATGCAATCAAGGGTAGCCTGATAGGCCTCCTTGGAGCGCATTTCCAGAATATCTAAAAAAATTACCTCTTTGTTTTTGAAATGAGCATATATGCCCCCAACGGACAGGCCGGCGCGAGCGGCGATCAGATGGGTGGTGGTTTCCTCAAAACCCAATTCGGTGAAAAGCGATCTGGCCGCTTTAACGATCCTGCGTCTCGTCTCCCTGGACCGCTTTTGAACCGGAGCTTTTACCTGGATGATGTCCTCGCCGTTTTGTTTTTTTTCCATTTTAGAATTCGTTCGCATCGCCGCTTCTCCAATGAAGCCATTTCTAAAAGCCTTTGCCGGCATGCACGTTTTGGAGCCGTTTGTATATGCAGCCGGCTCATGCTTTTTATTACAGCAAACCGCCTTGCATGTCAAAACGAATCCGACGTCGTTTTTTTATTGACAAAACAAACCCGACCTCGCATTATCGTATGCCAACCAAGGAGGAAGAGCATAATGGACACTTGCGTGGATACCGACGTTTTGGTGGTTGGCGGTGGCGGCGCCGGATTCCGTGCTGCCATCGCTGCCGCAGAAAAGGGCGTCAGAGTGACACTGCTGAGCAAGGGCCCCCTGGCACGCTGCGGGGCTTCTCCCATGGCCGGAGCGGATTTCACCCTGGACGGCAAAAGTATGAGCCAGCTGAATGGTCTGGCCGGTGACCCCGGCGATAGTCCGGAAAAAGTCTTCAACGATATCGTGACCCAGGGCTGTTACCTAAACAATCAAAAGCTGGTCGAACAATACATCGCTCGCGCGCCGCAGTGCCTGCGGGAGTTGATCGAATGGGGGGTTCAAATCAAGCTGTCCGATGAACGCATGGTTTTTGCCTCAGGCCTGAATATCATGGATTCGCTGCTGAAAAAGGCCCGATCCCTGGGCATAGGCCTAATGGAAGATGCCGCTCTCCTGGATCTGGTTATCCAGGGCGGTGCTGCCGTCGGAGGCTTGGGGCTGGATATCCGGTCCGGCGAATTTTTTCGCTGCCAGGCCAAGGCTGTAGTCATGGCCACCGGAGGTTGGCACAAGGCTTTTTGGCCCAACACGGGCATGAGGGACTTGTCCGGAGAAGGCATCGCGATGGCCCTGCGGGCAGGCGCAGATCTGGGCAACATGGAATTCATAACCTTTTGCTGCAACGTGTTCTATGCTCCGCCCATTTGGCAGGGGAGCATCGCACCTTATATGATGGGTCTGCTCGTGGGCGGGCGTTTGACCAACAGTGACGGCGAAGAATTTTTGAGGCAATACGACCCGATTGTGGTAGAAAAAGGCACCTTTACCGAATGGAACAAAAGCTTCATTTCCCATGCATCCATGAGGGAGATTCGGGCGGGAAAAGGAACGCCTTGCAAAGGCGTGTTTTACTCCCGGGGGCAAGTGCCCTGGGAAAACGTTGAAATGGTGGCGTCGATAATCTTTCCCAAATGGAAGTACAAAGCCATCGACATGAGGGAATGGGGGCGAAAACTCAAGGATAACGAACCCGTGGAGGTAGGCCCGGCCGTAGAATATTTTGAAGGCGGCATCGCGGTCAATGAGCGGTTCGAAAGTACGCTCAAGGGGCTGTTTGCCGCCGGCGAGTGCACACTGGGTGTGTTCGGAGCAAACCGGGTTTTTTCGGCCATCACCGAGATGCTGGTGCACGGTGCGGGCGCGGGCGAATGCGCAGCCGAATATGCTCTGGCCAACCAAGGTCCTGAAATGGATGGAAAAAGGCTCAAAGCGCTGCAGGCAAGGGCCGAGGAACCTTTGAGGCGAGTGGGGGGGGTCAAACCGGCCCGGGTGCGCCGCCGCGTCCAGCAAGCAGCTCATGCGAATCTGGGGCCGATCCGCAACAGGGATGAACTCGAAGGGCTTTTAAACTTTCTCCAACAAGTCAAATGCGAAGATTTGCCCAACCTGGCGGTTGCATCTTCCAACCCGGCATACAACAAGGAGTGGCTGGATGCCCTGGAACTGCCGAACATGGTATTGTTGCTGGAAGCCGCAACCCGGTCCGCCCTTGCGCGCACGGAAAGCCGAGGCGTGCATTACAGGGAAGATCATCCGAACACAGACAACGACCAATGGTTGCAGGAAAGTATCACGCGGTTGAGGGGCGAAGAACTGGAGGTAAGCCACCGTCCGCTCACCGTTACCACCATGGCCCCACCGGGTGGTCAGGTTCCATATCTGGATTTTATCAAACAGATGATGGAAGCGCGTTCGGACACCGGCGGCAAGCATTAGAGAAATAGAGGTCATGATCATGTCGGAAAAGACCATCAAAGTAAATGTGTTTCGGTTCGACCCGGCCGCAGACAGCGAGTTTCGGTATCAGCTCTACGATGTGCCCTTTGAAGAAGGATTGAGCGCCATGAATGTGCTGGATTACATCTATCAAAACCTGGACAGCACCCTGGCCTATTACGATCACGCCGGATGTTCGCTGGGCATCTGCGGCAAGTGCACCGCTCGAATCAACGGCAAACCCGGATTGTTGTGTCAGACTCCGGTCGGCGACGGGGATCTAATATTGGAACCCTTGAAAAAAGACAGGGTGTTAAAGGACCTGGTGGTCAAAAAAGCCAGAGAAAAGGTCGCTGCCGTTGCAGCGCCGGCAGAAGAAGGAGGTGCAGATATGGTAAAGGACATAAACAATGTGGATCTCATTGTTCGGCGCGAGATAGAGGCTTTGATCGCAGTGCCTTTGATAAAAGCCTATGGTGAATCCTTTGGCGAGAAGGCAGCGCGAGATGTAGCCCAAAAGACGATTGAGCAACTTGCCATAGAGGCTGGTAAAATGCTGAAGATGTTCGCTGGCGGTGACACCATGCAGCATTTGCAGAGGGCCATTCCCTTGTTCAGTCAGGGAGGGTCCCTGGAGATTGAGATCCTGGAGGCAGGTAATACACGCGCCGCGGTCAACGTGACGCGGTGCAAATATGCCGAAATGTACAGAGAACACGGCTTGGAGGATTTCGGATACCTTCTGAGCTGTGGGCGGGATTTTGCTCTGATGAAGGGATTTAACCCCAAAATCAAGTTTACCCGCACCCAAACGATTATGGAAGGAGCGGCTTACTGCGATTTTCGGTTCGAGGCCGAAGAATAGCTATTCTTTTTTCGTCCGCACTAAAAACCTGTCGATGTGGTCTAAATAAAAAATAATGCGGTTATTCAGAAAGCTCAAGCAACCCGGTGCCTTTTAACGCAATCCAGTGTTAGGCGGGAAATCAAATCCGAAATCCAAATATCGAAATCCGAAACAAGCACCAAATCCGAATGACCAAAATGCCAAATAAAAGCAAAAAACCGATAACGTTAAAACAACTTGAAGAAAGCACACTGGGTTTGTTCGATTGCACCCCAATCGGATGGCCAGCCAACAGGGTTGAAGCCTTGCCTGGCTTTGGGTTGCTTGGTCTTTTTCGGGATTTCTAATTTCGTGCTTTGAATTTGTTTCGTGCTTTCGGATTTCGGATTTCGAATTTTCAATCGCGCTGATCGGCCGTCAGGATGAAATCCTCCTGACTTGTGCTTCACGGATAAGCGCAAAAAATAATCTTGCTGCTGCTTTGCTACTGAAAAGTTATTTATATATTTATGTCCCTTAAATCCGCATCTATTAAATCCGGATAAGTCTCCGGATGCCTGTGTAAGGCACAAGCTGTTCTCTTGATGGGCTCGCAGCTGCAAGTAGGATTTAATAAGATCTGAAGAAAATGAAGAAAAAGGGCAGCCGCAATGGCTGCCCTTTGGGTCGCAACGCAACGTCTTTACTAGTTGAGGCCAGCGGTTACAAGATCGGCGGAAAGGATGGCATTGGTATCGTCAAATGCGCCTATTGCAATGATATGGGTAACCTCTGCGCCATCGCCTAAACGCTGAGCCAGTTCCGCAACAAATCCGTCGAAGGTGAAAAAAAACTGGTGACTTCCTCTTTGAACAATCTGAAACAGACCACTGCTGTCATCCTCGGGCTCAATGATCGGTGTCTGATCGAGGTCGGTTAGATCGATTACGACACCGGCGCGATTCAAATGATGGAACAGCCAGGCCCCATCCAGATTGAGTACAAAATTATCTGAGGTGATATTTGCGATGGCTTCGGATGAGGGTGGAAGCCAGGTTACGGCCATCAGGCCTTTAACCTCGGAAACATTGATCAGGGTGCGCGCCTCAAAGTCTGCCACCGCCGCCGAATGACCGAATGAGGTTACAAATCCGCGCAACTTAATCGGGGTGCCCACATCCAATCCGCTTGTGTCCAGGCCGGTGCTATCCACCATATACTCGGCAGGGTCCGCGTCCGTGGTTTCACCAGTGCCGGTGAAGTCAAAAAGATCGATCATGCGGCCGTCAATGGCGGTTAAATCTACTTTGACGGCATTCGCTTCAGTGCTTTTGACATGCCCTTTTATGGTCGTCAGCAATATCTGCACGTGAACGGCATCTATCTGCGTCTCGTCTTCATTCAGTTCACCGAATACCATAATTTGCTGCCCCACGGAGATATCCTCGATAGCGAACACGTCAGTTGATAGTTGCCGGCTAACGGTGGTATTGATGTCCAGGTCAACGCCCACCTCATCATTGAAGACCACACTGCCGCTTGCCCGAATCAGGGTCGCCCCTCTGGCGGTGAGTTGATTTCCTGAGCGGCTGGTTACATTTGCGGTGACAACATCCAGAGTTCCTCCCGGCACACTCGATCCCGCATAAACCTGGACGGCTTCAAACTGGCGGGTTACGATGTCGAGGTCTCCGATAACTATTACCGCTGTCAGTAGCGGCTGCAGCTCGAGCTCCGCCAGCCCGGCATCTCCCAGGTGCTTATCGCCATTGATATCATAGAAGGTCTCTGCATTGGTAACAACCTTCAGCGTCCCAAAACGTTCATCACCGCCGGAGATGATATGAATAAAGGGTCGGATAATTAATCTGAAGCTGCTGTCGGCAAAATTCACTTCTTTCAGTGGCCCACGTAAACGGTGGATTTTGGGGTTTGCCGGGTTCACTTCCGCCATTAGGGTTGGTCTAACGGTCAAAACGGGCAAATCCGGATCTGTAATATCTACATGGTTGGACGCACTAAGATCAAAATCCAATGTTAGATGGGCCGGTATACCGGGAGCAATAATCAGGGCGTTGCGCCCCTGCAGTTGAACCGCAGCCGACAACTGTATGATCGGTGCACCGTTTTCATCTTTTATGTTATCCGTATCAACCTGAACCGAGCTTCCGTCATGGCGCTGCACCTGTATGTTGGCATGGCTGTAATCCAGTTCCAGGGTCGCCTTTACGTAGCGGCCAATGGGTATTGTAGCAGCCGTTAGAAATTCCGTCATCTCTACATATTGGGAAAAATCCACTCTGGTTATCACCGGCAATGCATTGACGATCGCACCATTTTGCTTGGTTAAAGTCAATCTGACAACATCAACTTCATAGGCTACAAAATTGCTTTCCGCATCCGTCAGGCCGATGACGAGTTCCCCGTTACTGGCATTGTTGCTGGAGCCGCTAGTTGCTGAGCCGGAGCAACCCGATAAGCCACCGACAATAAGCAAAATTGCCAATAAAATTAAGGAGAAAAAACCGATTGAACGCTTACCGAGAATAATTGCAGTGCCTTTTTTTTGTTTTCTCAACATATTTTATCCCCCATAAATTTTATGATTTCCCAGGCTCCCTGGGCCGTCCAATGCTCACCCGAAAAACATATGTTTCCATTCCACTGGATTGCTCTGTGATGTCATATTAAGGAAATGGCAAATGTTTCAAATCTGGTTCTAAAATTAGGTATTTTTCCAATCGGGGATGCGTGTTTTTTTGAATAATTAAAAATTTTATATAATATAATATTTCATAACTAAAATATTATTATTCTAAATTCTTTAAATTGTCAAGTATTAAATTTCCCCTGTGAATTATTTGCTCTACTTGGGATTGGACCAACAAATAAGTAGATGAGGATAAAGGAGCAGGAGGTGTCAAATCTTGAATAGTGAATAAAGTGCCGCCTTACACTATTCAAGCTCTAAAGCCAGTTTCCAGCCTAATTAGCTGCGTTTCATTTTACTTAAACTGGCTGCCGCGGTCCAGGTTGCGATATTGAATGGCCTCCGAGATATGGTCAACCTGGATATCCTTCTCACTTTCCAAATCCGCAATGGTGCGTGAGATTTTGATCACCCGATTGAACGCCCTGGCAGACAGACCGAGCCTATCGATGGCCGATTCCAGCAAACTTCTGGCGGCATCGCCTATTTTACAGTGGATTTTGATATGGCGGCTGCTCATTTGGGCATTGCAGTATATCTTGGCCCGCGAAAAGCGCCGGGATTGGATCTCACGGGCTACAGAGACCCGTTTACGAATGGCTTCAGACGGCTCAGACGACGAATCTTTCAACAGATCCCTGTGGGAAACTGCCGGGACTTCGATGTGAATATCGATGCGATCCAACAATGGTCCGGAAATTTTAGACCGGTAACGGTGTATCTGCTGAAACGAACAGCGGCATTCGTGTTTGGGATCAGAAAAATAGCCGCAGGGGCAGGGGTTCATAGCGGCTACCAGCATGAAGCTGGAGGGGTAGGTGAGGGTGGAAGACGCCCGGGATATGGTAACGCTCAAATCCTCCAATGGCTGGCGCATGACTTCCAGGACGTGTTTTTTAAATTCCGGCAGTTCGTCCAGAAAAAGGACACCGTTATGCGCCAGGCTCACTTCCCCGGGCCTGGGTAGATGTCCGCCACCGATTAAACCGGCATCGGAGATCGTGTGATGCGGGGAGCGAAACGGCCTTTTGGTAATCAGGGCCTGGCCGCTGCTCAACAGGCCGACGACACTGAATATTTTTGTCGTCTCGATGGCTTCATTAAAAGTCAATGGGGGAAGAATGGTCGGCAGCCGCTTGGCCAGCATGGTTTTGCCGGAACCCGGTGGTCCGATCATAATCAGATTGTGACCCCCGGCCGCTGCAATCTCGAGCGCGCGTTTGACATGCTCCTGGCCCCTGACCTCGGCATAGTCAATGTCAAATTTCCCGTCCTGTTCAAATAGCGCCGCTATGTTCGTTTGCTGCGGATCGATGGGGGCAAATCCGCGCAAAAAACCCACCAGCTGGGATAGGGTTTTTGCCGGTAAAACAGAGATGTCTTTGACCACTGAGGCTTCACGCCCGTTATCATAAGGCACCACAATAGCGGAATAACCGGATTTTTTGGCGGCCAGTGCCATGGGCAAAGACCCTTTAACCGGTTTGATCCGGCCATCCAGGGAGAGTTCACCCAAAAAAAGATAGCGCGACAGTATGTCCTGCGGGACAATTTCGGTGGCTGCCAGGATGCCCAAAGCAATGGGCAGGTCAAATCCGGTTCCCTCTTTTTTGATGTCGGCCGGGGCCAGATTCACCGTGATTCGATCGTCGGGAAAGCGGTAACCGGAATTGTTGATGGCCGATTTTACACGCTCTTTGCTTTCTTTGACCGATGTTTCCGGCAACCCCACCGTGGTGAAAGTTGGAAGACCGGCGGTAATATCAACCTCGACCTCGACCGGATAAGCATCGATGCCGAGCACGGCGCTGCTCAGAACTTTTGCGAGCAAATACCCTCCTTGAGCTCAGGACCCGAAAAGAGTTTTCTGGGATGTGCGCTTAACTGAAAAAATACAATGAAATCAGAGGACAGGAAGCTTGAACCGGAAATGATATAACAAATCACGGTTGGCAGAACAATCTTTTTTAGCGGTTTTGTGCTGATAAAAAGCTGCGGTGAAAGCTCGAACGCTGAAAAGTGTTTATGCATCAGAAAATCTTATTCACTATTCAAGATTTGACCCCCTTTTCTATTCGTCTCAAATCTTCTTCGCTAAGGGTCTTATAGGTTTTGAATCTGGCTCTTTTACGTCTTTCTGAAATACCGCAGCGCCTGTCATTAAATATAAAAGTAGGCACTTTGCGCCTGTCCTTCAGGCCGGAGCGCCTTTCGATAAAAGAAGGTTTTGTCATTAGAAACCCCTTTTTAATTAAGATAGTATCCAACAAAAACAAGAACCCCACCTCTTTGTCGTAGAAATGGGGTCTCTTGGCTCTCAAACCATGGCAACCTCTTTATTTAAGGTTGGCGCCTTACTTCTATCTGATTCATTATCATGGCAGCCTTTTTAGTCAAGAATTAAATCTCAAATTCGCCTAAATTCCTAATTATTGAGAGAGATAATGATTAAAAACCAATTCTACTTATTGGCTGTGATATCCTAAAATATCAAATTGCCTCAAACTATATTCTTTTTTTATGGCATGAAAAGAGCGATTTGCAGAGGATTCTTGACCCCTGATAAATCGCAGAATTATCAGAATATGGTTTGTGCGATGTCAGCGAATAAACTTATTGACATCATTGGTAGACATATTATATTAAAAGTTTTCAATAAATTAGAACATATTTACAATCGTAGCAAATATTGCTCTTTGATCATTTGACCGCCTCAACCCCAGATCTTTACGAGATAATTACACATAATGACCATACCGACTCAACAACGAACAGTTGCACGGGAAATCAGTTGCACCGGAATCGGGCTTCATTCCGGTAAAAAAGTTGAATTGACAATCAAGCCGGCGTCGATCAATCATGGAATAAAATTCGTTAGAACCGACCTGCCCGATAACCCTGTGATACCTGCGCGTTTCAACTGCGTGGTAGATACCAGCCTCGCAACCGTCATCGGCTCAGAGGGTGTGATTGTTTCGACGATCGAACATTTACTGGCATGTCTGGCCGGTCTGTCCATCGATAATGCTATCATCGAGCTGGATGCCTATGAATTACCGGTTATGGACGGAAGCGCCGGTCCATTTGCGGATTTGATATTGCAGGCCGGTATAAAGGAGCAGCCCGCCCCTCGTCATTTTTTTGTGTTGAAAAAACCGATTGAGCTTGAGCAGGATGGAAAATTTTTTGGTGCTTACCCTGATTCAACCTTTAAAATAACCTGTAATATCGAATTCGATCACCCGCTGATTCAGAAACAATCGTACTCGATAGAGATTTTGGATTATGAATTTGAATCTAAAATTTCAAGGGCCCGGACATTCGGGTTTTTGCATGAAGTTGAGTATATGAAAAAATACGGTCTTGCCCGGGGCGGATCTCTGGATAATGCCGTCGTCATCGATGATAACAGAATCTTAAACCGCGGCGGGTTGCGCTATAAAGATGAATTTGTGCGCCATAAGCTCCTTGATTGCATTGGTGATTTATCTCTTCTCGGCATGCCGATCCTGGCCCATATTATCGCAAACAAATCCGGTCATGCTTTCAATCATGCCTTCCTAAAAACATTTTTTGAACAAAGAGAATCCTGGGAGACCCAAACCCTCTCCAGCCTGATCGGCCCACTCCCTAATCAGGCAAAATCACTTGCTATTTAAACCGGTTTCAGATATTAAATATAAGTTAAGCTGTTGATTAACCGGATAATGTCTTCAGATCGCCGGGTGGTCAAGCGATTTTAATTATTCGGTGTTTTTATTGGAGCCCTCCTTTTGTGTTTTTGCCGGCTGACCAAAAAGCTCGACTGAAGTATCGGTATGCCCTGGATAAAGAAATGGAAAATATTAGCCACCGTCCTTAGTATGGTAATTGTAATACAATCCCTTGCTTATGCAGAGGGCGCCAGGCTTAGCAACATTACCGTATCAAACACCCGCGATGACCTTTTATTGTATCTGAATGTCGAAGGTGCCTTCCGGGAGGAGATGAAAAAGGCTATTTTGAGTGGCGTGCCGGCCACGTTCTTATTTTTTGCCAGCCTGAACCGGGTGCAAAACCTGTGGTTCGACGAAAATATCGCGGATATTGAGGTCGCTCACACGATCACATACGACAACCTTAAAAAAAATTTCACGATTACCCGATCCTGGGAAGACAATGTGCCGAAGGTTACCAAATCTTTTGAAGAAGCCCAGATGCTGATGACGGAAATAGATAGTTTGAAAATTATTCCATTGACCAAGCTGGAAAAAGGCAGACAATATCAACTTCGAGTGAAAGCTGAATTTAGCAAAAAAACCCTTCCCTTCTATCTGCATTATGTTCTGTTTTTTGTTTCTTTGTGGGACTTTGAAACGGATTGGTATGCTATCGATTTTATTTACTAAAATCGAACAAAAATTGATTTTTCAGATATGCCATTTGAAAATAAAGCAATTCGAATTAAACCCACCGTATAGGGACCATGGTCTTATCCAGATTAAAAAAAAGCCGAGCTTCCTTTAGCAGCGACGACCTCAAGAGACGCCGGCGCGAGATTTCTATTATCATTGCGATCGTCTTGGTTGTCGGTCTGTTAACATTTGCCGAGAGCCGGATCATCCGCTTTGGCGCCGATATTCCTATTTCAAACACCATCTTGATGTTTATTCTGATAAACATCAATTTGTTGTTGCTTATTTTATTGATTTTTCTTGTTTTCAGAAATTTGGTCAAACTTCTCTATGATCGCCGGCGCAAAGTATTGGGCGCCAAACTTCGAACGAGACTTGTGGTTGCCTTCATCGCTCTGACCCTTTTACCCACCATTGTGTTATTTTTCTTTTCGATTAATTTCATTACCACCAGCATCGAATTCTGGTTTAACGTCCCGGTCGAACTGGCTCTTGAAAATTCCCTGAGGGTTGGCGGGAGCGTTTACGGCAGAGTTGAGGACAGCAACAAATTTTTTATTGAAAGAATAGCCTACCAGATCATCACCAAGAAACTGTTTGACTCAAAAAAGAACAAGGCCCTTTCTCAGTATGTTCAGATCGTCCAGAGGGAATTTAATCTTGATGCTGTGGAGGTGTATGCGGCGACCTCTGAACGTCTTTCTTTTGCCCTGTCACCGAAGCTTGAAAACGAATATTTCGGGGTAATCACCCCGGAGAATCTATACACTAACCTGCCCGAGGGAAGTGTCCGGTCCGTTTCGCAGAGTGTTCCTTCCGGTGAATTTGTCAAAACCATCGGCACTGTTCCTTTTGGCGTTTTACCCGAGAATGCCAAGGGGTTTGTTGTCGTGACAAACCTGATTCCCCGGGATCTTTCGGAAAAGATGCAATCCATCAATAGAGGATTTGCAGAATATCAGCAGATCAAAATGCTTAAAAAGCCCATTCAGATCACTTACTATATCACCCTGTCTATCGTGGCATTGCTGGTGCTGTTCTGCGCCGTATGGTTTGGCTTTTACCTGGCCAAGACCATCAGCATCCCCATCAAAGAACTGGCCGAAGGAACCCGCCGGGTAGCCGAAGGTGAGCTCAGCTTCAGCATCAGCCCGGTAGCAGATGACGAGATCGGAAGCCTGGTGGCATCCTTTAACAAAATGACAAAAGATCTCGAAACCAGCAGGCAGCAATTGGAATTATCGGCCAGTATGCTCAAGCAACAGAACATTGAAATTGAGGAAAAACGACAACATCTCGAAATCGTGCTAAAAAGTGTTTCCGCCGGTGTGGTCACACTTGATGCCGATGGCCTCATATCGACGATGAACAAATCGGCTGAGAAGATGCTCAACATCAAGGCCGAACAGGTGCTGAGCCAAAGCTATAAAACGCTTCTAAGGGGACAGTATCTGGACCTTGCCCAGGAAATTATGGGAAACTTGATACCTTCCCGCGGCAATACGGTTGAGCTCCCTTTAAAGCTGATTATCGAAGGCAGGCCGCGCAGTTTTCTTGTTTCTGTCAATGCCCTCAAGGATGATACCGGTCGTAACATGGGGGTTCTCATCGTTTTTGATGATTTAACCGAGCTGGAAAAAGGACAGCGGATGGCAGCCTGGCGCGAGGTCGCCCGCAGAATCGCCCATGAGGTGAAAAACCCCCTGACACCGATTACACTTTCGGCCCAGCGCCTGAAGCGAAAATATTCCGGTCAGCTGAACGAACCGGTTTTTGAAGAATGCACCCAGACTATCATAGAGCATGTCGATTTAATTCGGAATCTGGTCAACGAATTTTCCTCATTTGCCCGATTCCCGAGCGCCAATCCAAAACCCTGCAAACTGCTGCCTATTATTGAGGAAACTGTTGCGCTTTATAAAGAAGGCCATCCGAATATCGATTTTAAAATCAACAACAGCAGTGATATCCCGTTTCTGAACCTTGATCGGCAGCAGATAAAACAGGCTCTGATTAATTTGATTGATAATGCGATTGCGGCGATTAAGGAAGCCGGTAAAATCACGGCCACCGTATCACATGATCCTATATTGAAGCGGGTACGGCTGGAAATTGCTGACGATGGTGAAGGGATTTCGGACGAAGATAAAACGCGTCTTTTTGAACCCCATTTTTCGACCAAAAAATCGGGCATGGGTTTAGGGCTTACCATTGTGAATTCGATTATTGCGGATCATAATGGCATGATAAATGTCCAGGACAATATGCCCCGGGGGGCCAAATTCGTTATCGAATTGCCCCAGTAAAATGGCCGTTAGCCTTCTGTCGGCGGTTTGTTTTCGGGCCGGAACCATACCGATTGGTTCTGAACCTATTCCAAGCCAACTTAAAAATAGGATTTTGATGGCCCCTCATTAAAGGTATTGACCCAAAACGGAAAGCGGTTTTAACTCCTTCCAAGCGAGCAGAGGACATTCTATGTTTCCATCGGTTTTAATCGTTGATGATGAACCTTCAATACTGCAAACGCTAAGCGGTCTTTTATCCGATGAAGGCTTTGATGTTTCAACAGCTGCAAATGGCTACGAGGCATTAAAATTCATCGATGCCGAATCTCCCGATCTGGTCTTGCTGGATATTTGGATGCCGGGCCTTGATGGAATCGAAACCCTGAAGGAAATCAAAAAAGACAATCCGCATATTCAGGTCATCATGATCACCGGGCACGGCACCATTGAGACTGCGGTGAATGCCACCAAATTAGGTGCATTTGATCTGGTTGAAAAGCCGCTTTCGATCGACAAGATCATTGTCGCTATTAATAACGCCCTGAATTTCAGGCGCCTTGAAGAGGAGAATAAATATCTACGCAAAAAGACACTGGAAAAAAATTCCATAAATGGAAACAGCCCCAAAACAAACGAATTAAAGCGAAATATTGCGGCCGCGGCCCCGACGGACGCGTATATTCTGATTACCGGTGAGAACGGCACCGGCAAAGAGCTTGTCGCCAGAACCATACATCAGCTCAGCCCAAGGGCGAGCCAACCCCTGATAGACGTAAATTGCGCGGCAATCCCGGAAGAACTCATTGAAAGTGAGCTGTTCGGCCACGAGAAGGGCGCCTTTTCGGGGGCTCTCGGCAAGAAAATCGGAAAATTCGAACTGGCCAGTAACGGTACCATTTTCCTGGATGAAGTCGGTGATATGAGTTTAATGACACAATCGAAAATTTTGCGTGTCCTACAGGAGCAAAAGATCCAGCGGGTCGGGGGCAACAGAACCATAAGCATCAATGTCAGAGTCATCGCAGCCAGTAACAAGAACCTTGAACACGAAATCGGGAATGGCAATTTTAGGGAAGATCTCTACTACCGTTTGAATGTTATCCCCATTGAAGTACCGCCATTACGGCATCGCATTGAAGATGTGCCGGTTCTGGTGGAGAGCTTTCTGGATGAATTCGCCGATCAGAACCGTAGCAAAAGAAAATCAATATCGTCTGCGGCCCTCGATATGCTGTGCAGCTATACCTGGCCGGGAAATGTCAGAGAGCTTAAGAATCTGGTGGAACGGATGGTGATTATGGTGGATAAAGATGTCATTGATGGCGACGACATACCGGCCTCCTATAATCCGGAAATTAGCAAAAGCCCGGAGCCTGTCGAAGGATTGTTTTTGCAACTGGGAAAATACAAGGAAGCCAGAGTCGCTTTCGAAAAAGAATACATAAAAAGAAAACTGTTGGAAAATAATAACAACATTACCAAGACAGCGGAAGCCATAGGCGTTGGGCGCAGTTATCTGCATAAGAAGATCAAAGCTTTTAAGTAGAGGTTCTCTCAATGATATCCATGTGATGTTGGGCGTATTAAGATCTTCTGCCTTTCTTTTGAATCCTTGAACCCTTGACCCCTTGAATCCTTTAAAAACCGCAGCCACATTGAAAGATGATTCATTTTTGAAGTAGACACGGCATGAGCATACGCATTATCTCAGGAGAGTTTAAGGGCAGAAAGCTACAATCGATTCCGGGCAAGAAGGTCAGGCCGACGTCTGACCGCACGCGCGAGGCGATTTTTAATATTCTGGCGCATGACGTTGAAGGCGCCTTTGTTCTGGATTTGTTCGCCGGCACCGGTGCATTTGGCATCGAAGCCTTAAGTCGCGGAGCCGAATATGCAGTGTTTGTTGATATTGACAAAGATGCAATCCGTGCACTTCGAAGCAACGTTCAAGGCATGCCTGTTGCCCATCGGACCAAGGTCATCCAATGGGATCTGACGAAAAATTTAAACTGCCTGTGCTCACCCCAATACCGCTTTAATCTGGTATTCATGGACCCTCCCTACAGCAAGAATATGATCACACCCCCATTGCTTCATCTGCTCGAGAGCCACAGTTTGGAGCCCGGCGCCTGCCTGATCATCGAACATTCCGCCCTTGAGCCGATTCCGGAAATTAAGATGCCGCTGAAATTGAACGATCAGAGAAGGTACGGAAAAACGCTTGTCTCTTTTTTGAATTATGTGCTATGAGATGCGCGTTGCGGCTTCGAGGTTCAGCATTGCGCACTGCAGACCGGCAACCATTTTCAGCAGGCGGGTTCCGTCTGCGAGAAAATTTCAGGGAAAAGCCTCCCTGACTGTGGATTATAGTGATTGTCAAAAAAAACGTTCCGATTGGGGGAGGTTTTTTGCTGCAATCACTTATGCCGCCATCCTTTTATCGGAACATTATTATGACAAGCGCTATAACCAAAGGATAAATCAAACCATGAAGCGAACTGCCATCTACCCCGGTTCCTTTGATCCGGTTACCAACGGCCATCTGGACATTATTGAAAGGGGTTTGAAAATTTTTGACAAAATCATCGTGGCGATATTGCACAATCCCAATAAAACATCTCTTTTTACGGTTGAAGAGCGTTTGTCAATGCTAAAAGCCAGCTTGAAAAGATTTACAAATGTCGAAATTGACACATTTGACGGCCTCACGGTGGACTATGCCGCTGAAAAGAAAGCCAGTGGTATCCTGCGAGGGCTTCGCGCCATGTCGGATTTTGAATATGAATTCCAGATGGCTCTGATGAACCGCAAGCTCAACCGCGAAATTCAGACAATTTACCTGATGACCGGCCTGCGATGGATTTATACCAGTTCATCTATTATTAAGGAGGCCGCTCGGTTTGGCGGAGATATCAATGGAATGGTGCCGCCGGTGGTCCTTAGGAAAATAAAGAAGAAATTTGCCGAAATAGGCGGCCCCGTTAGGCAGAAGTCCGCCCCAAAAACTTAATTTGCTGAAAGGTCGAATATCTTTTTAAATTCAAAGCCGGCGTTTTCCGGACTCATGCCCTGTGTTTCGATAGCTTTTCAATGAGCAGCACAGCGATAAAGCCGGCTACAGCAAGTATGATAGCGAGATTGAATTCGGCATCAATGGCCGCGGGCATGGTGTTGCCTCCCCATATTTCATTTACTTTGCCCCCGATGACTCGCGTTTCGATGACTTCTTTCCAGGGCCAGATTTTTTGAAGCGAGCCGGCCATCAACCCGGTTAGGAAGGCGATTGTCAGATTATTATATTTTTGCAGAAGATAGCCCAACACCCTAGAAAATCCCAACAAACCGATAAAGCAACCGGCACAGAACACGACAATTACCAGGATGTTTTGCGGTAAAAACGGATTTTTCAGGGTGGCGGTGATAAATTCATATTTTCCTAAAATAAGCAAAATGAATGCTCCGCTTATTCCCGGAAGAATCATCGCACAGATGGCAATAATGCCGCACAGAAAGATAAACCACAATGCCTCGGGCGTTGCGACGGGGATGAGGTTAACGATAATACTGGCCAGCAAGACCCCCGCAATGAAGCATAACCCCGCCAGACCCATCCAATTTTTTACCTGTTTTCCGACCACCAGGATAGAGGCTGCGATCAGACCGAAAAAAAGGCTCCACGTCTGCACGGGATAATGATGCAGCAAGTAATTCATTAATCTGGCAAGGCTCAGGATCGCTGCGCCGATGCCGAAAAACAATGATATTAAAAATCGAGCATGAACATGCGCCAGGGCGCCTTTCAGATCAAATTTCAACAGCCTTTGTACCAATGCCCTGTCGACTGATTTTATGGCCTGGATCAGACTTTGATAGATGCCCGTAATCAGCGCTACGGTTCCGCCGGAAACCCCCGGGATAACATCGGCGGAGCCCATGCAAAGGCCCTTTAACGACAGGATGGCAGCGCTCTTAATCGAGTCTGGGCCGGGGCTTGCAAAAAATGCATTTTTCCATGTATCGTTGAATTCTTCCTTCATTGATTACTCTTTCCAACCGTGCTTACCCACGAGTTTAACGAACCTGCAACCGCCTAAATTCTCCTGCTGGATTCCCTTCCGGTCTTTATAGATTTTGATCAACTCCTGAGCGTGCTGATCGCCTACCGGGCATACCAGCCGGCCTCCTTCTGCCAGCTGGGCGATCAGAAAGTCAGGAATGACCGGGGCTCCGGCCGTAATAATGATTGCATCAAATGGGCTTTCATCCTCCCAGCCCATGGTTCCATCCGCGCAGCGCATGACAATATTATGATATTTGAGTTTGTCAAAAAGCTTGCGCGCCTGCAAATACAAAGAGCGTATCCTCTCGATGCTGTATACCCGGTATACAATTTCTGCAAGAATAGCCGCTTGATATCCGGATCCTGTTCCGATCTCAAGAACCCGGTCTCCCTTTTCAAGGCTCAGCGCTTGCGTCATTTCTGCCACGATAAACGGCTGCGATATGGTCTGTTGTTCACCGATCGGAAGCGGATAATCACCGTAGGCCTGGTCCCTCAGCGCTTCGCTGACAAATAGATGCCGCGGCACCGTGCGCAGGGCATCGAGAACCTTCCGATCCGTGATCCCGCGGCTTTCTATCTGATGGCGAACCATTTCCTGGCGCTGGCGTTCATATTTGAGAGCATCTTTTTCCATAACTGGTTTTTCTATCAATTCAATTGGGGCAGGTCAAGAATATACAGTCTTGATTGTTTATCCCCCGGCGATGATACCGATCTCAAAAACACCATTGATTTTTATAGAGAATATTACAATAATGGAGGAAAAAAAAGCGCGTTTTTTCTGGGCGATTGAATGAATAGCACGAGACATATGCTGATTTCCATTGTGTTGGTTTTTCTTGTCATTATTTTTGGCGTGGTTGGCTATATGCTCATTGAGGATTGGGGGGTTTTGGACGCGCTTTATATGACCGTTATCACCATCTCTACGGTTGGATTCCGGGAAGTGAATCAGGTTGGAAACATGGGCCGGCTTTTAACCATATTTCTGATTTTTGCCGGAGTTGGATTCACGATGTATGTTGCTGCCGCTGTGGTTCAATTTATGGTTGAAGGACGGATCCGAATCATACTGGGGAGGAGAAGATTGGATAAAAAGATTAACCGTTTAAGAGACCATTTCATTGTTTGTGGCTACGGGCGCATCGGAAGGGTTCTATGCCGAAACCTCAAAAGAAAACCGATGGAGTTGGTGGTTGTCGAGAAAAATCCGGAGCTGATCCCGGTGATGGACCGGGATCACATGCTTTATGTGAGTGGTGAAGCCACGGATGAGGCCAATCTGCTCAAGGCCGGTATCGAACGGGCAAGAGGCCTTATAGCGGCGCTGGCTACCGATACGGAAAATGTCTTCTTGGTCTTAACCGCCAGACAGCTGGCTCCGAAGCTTCTAATTATCGCCCGCGCAAGTTTGGAGCAAGCCAAAAGCAAATTGAAAGCCGCCGGAGCCGACACCGTTGAATCGCCCTATGAAATGGGGGCGGTGAGCATGGCTCACCGAATTATTAGACCGACGGTTACATCCTTTCTCGATCTTGCCTTTGCCCACACCAGAAAAGATATTCAGATGGAGGAAATCCCCGTTGCTGAATCCTCAGAGCTGGTTAATGTCATGCTCAAAGATTCCGGGATCCGGCAAAATTATAATCTCATAATCATCGCCATCAAGAAGCCCGACGGCAGCATGCTGTTTAATCCCTCGTTTGAAGCCGTTATCGGACCGGAGGATACCGTCATTGCAGTTGGAGAGGTTGATAATTTACAAAAGCTTGAGAAGATTTTGAACCCCCAAGAAACCGGAAATTCGTGATCAGCTCGCCGTTTGAGCCGATTTTGCCGGATTCGCCCGTTAACAAATCAAAACCGACTCGCATAGGTGTATTTTTGGAAATGAGCAGTTTTTTTGATGAGTCCACCTGAGGCGGACTCAAGGGGTTGCGAGGAGACCTACTTTTAGTCGGTCGAGGTTGTGAGCCCGCGGAGAATCCGACTCCGGCGGAGGAAAAGGGCCATTTCCGGATGGAAATTATTTAGATCTTGTAAATAATACGTTTATCGGTGATGATTATATCGACATGCTTGTCGTGGGATTCAGTGGGCACCTGTTGAATGATCTGTTCTTCGAAAGCCAGGGCGACTTTGCGTGTCGTAATCGGCAAATCCGGAATGAGCCTGTCGTAATATCCCTCCCCGGAGCCGATTCGGCCCCCCTTTTCGTCCAGAGCAACTGCCGGTATGATTGCAATATCGATCTTTTCGATGGGCACTATCTTGCAGCGGGTCGCATCCGGCTCAAGAATT
>Ga0209536_100004250_pt1 | contig 22618 bp, 19 predicted proteins | sample DeeMarSeWOR28_12_FD_187461 | JGI IMG/M metagenome (GOLD analysis project Ga0209536, IMG submission 187461) | Marine sediment microbial communities from White Oak River estuary, North Carolina - WOR-2-8_12 (SPAdes) (version 2) | ecosystem: Environmental > Aquatic > Marine > Intertidal zone >... | reverse complement strand
AGTCCTTTTGCTAATTCTCCTGCAGATCCAGTGGTATCTTATAACTAGCTAGTTAACAATAAACCGGTTTCACTGCAGGAACAATTTCAATATGAATTTACCAAGGCGGAGGATTATGCCATTGCTCTGAATGTGTCTACCGAAAATGATTGCATTAATTCAACAATCAAAAATATTACGATACATCCAAGTCCGGTATCCATGTTTGACGTTAATCCCTCCATTGGAGCAAGTCCTTTACAGGTCCAGTTTACGGACAGATCAATTGGCGCAGACAACTTAACGTATAAATTTAGTTTATATAACCAGGATATTAGCACTGATCCGAATCCATGGTATATATACCATGAAATCGGGGAAGATCTGGCCATACAAATCGTACAAAATGAGTTTGGATGCAGTGATACCTCAACCCAATCTATTGAAGTGGTCATCCCCATTTATGATATAAACGTTACTCACGTGGATGTACACGTTGTAGATGATCAATTGAAGTTACTGGTTGGACTACAGAATAATGGAACTATTCCTGTTAATCACCACGAATTACGCATCGATATTGCAGAAAAAGTATCCTTAAATAAAAAAGTAGCAACGGTAATCATGCCTGGTGATGATTATGAATATGAAATGGATTTTGAGATCCTTTTAAACACTAATGAGCCGCTGGATTATATATGTGTCTCCATTGCTGATCAAATGGGCGCATACCAGGATGTAAACCCGGATGATAATGCCCAATGCATCAATATTGATCAATTGTTCAATGTATTGGATCCATTTCCGAATCCTTCTAGGTCATACGTGGATATACCAATCATATTACCAATCTCAGGTACATGTAATCTGCAAATGATTGGTGAAAAGGGAGAAATCGTGTATTCCAGGGAATTTACAAATCTAAGGTCGGGCTTGAATACGATCAACATTGATCTTACGCCATACCAAAAAGGATTTTATTTACTTTTGGTCCGGGCTTCGGATTTTGAGGCGACTAAGAAGATTGTGATTCAGTAGTGTCGATACGGGGAACTTCTAAACTCTCCCTCTGTATCTCCCCCAGGGAAGAACATGGTTGTCTTTTAAACTTTAGGATTTGTATTAGCTCTTCTGCAAATTATTCCGTAACAGTTATAGGTTTCCCTAGCCCCTTAGATCCCATGCCTACGGCGGGTAAATATTCGGTTCGCTGCGAGATGACAATCTACTGTCTCCATTAAGTCATTTCGTAAGGAGAGAAGCGATTGAAAAAATCTCAGGTTTTTCATACACCCCAAGATTTCTCACTTTGTTCGAAACGACAATTTTACCAGAATTATGACAAAGAAAATTTTCTCTTCGCCACATTGGGTAGCTGCTTCAATCTACATTTATTAAAACTCCTCAACAATATCTCGCAAAGGAGTGAATAATTTATGAGTTTAATTGAAACGTTATGCTGAAGGAGAGTGACGACTGAAGAATCTGATATAATTGAGTTGAATTCAAATTTTACCAGGTCCTTCTCCCAAGAAGCCGGGATCAGCATGATGTGAATGATCAAAGAATTACCGGCAAATATTCTTGTATGACGAAACAATTGTTATTATAAATAACATTGATCCATATCATTTAAAATAATCATTAGAATTATTATCTTCGTACAAAATAATCTTTTGTTATCACGATGAGTCATACACACAAAATTGATGATATTGACAAGAAAATTTTGGAAATATTACAGTCAAGGGCAAAAATTACCAACGCTAAACTTTCCGAGGAAATCGGCCTTTCACCAGCGCCTACCCTGGAGCGCGTGAAGAAGCTTGAACAAATGGGCGTGATCACCAGCTATCATGCAAAACTAAACATCGAAAAAATTGGATTAGGCGTCACCACCTTTGTTTTAGCAACGCTGAATGGGCATAACCGAACTAATATTGAGGGATTTATTGAAGAAATAAATAAGATACCTGAAGTAATTGAATGTCATCACATTACCGGTGCCGGCGATTTTATATTGAAAGTTATTGCCAAAGACATCGCATCTTATCAAAAATTGATGCTTGAGAAAGTCAGCGACATCAAACAAGTGGATAACATGCAGTCAATGGTGGTGTTATCTACCTTTAAAGACAGCAAAGTAATTCCTGTTAATTAAACCTTTTGTTCAATGACTTCCATAGAAAACCTGATCCTGAATAAGCAACAGATCGAACAAAAAATCAGCCGCATTGCGTATGAGATCTATGAAAATAATTATCTTGAAAAAAAGCTGTACATAGCAGGAATTCCCAGCGGGTATAAGCTTGCCAAATTATTGGTCAGGGAATTGAAAAAAATAAGCCCATTTGAGATTACCTTGCTTAAAATCGAGTTTAGCAAAGAGAAACCATCCGTAGATTCCATCAAGGTTGATTGTGATCCAAATGACCTGAAGGATCAGGTCCTGATACTCGTAGATGATGTACTTCTTACCGGAAGGACATTTCTGCATAGTCTTCGGCCATTTCTGGATGTTGATATTAAAAAAATTGAGACAGTAGTTCTGGTAAACCGAAGCCACAGGCTTTTCCCGATTTCATCGAATTATACAGGTTACGAGCTGGCAACTACCCTGAATGATCATATAGAGGTCGTCCTGGAACCTGGAAATTTTGGCGTTTATCTTTCTTAGCATTACTGTATTTTATTCAGGAGTATACCGGTATATAATCCTCGCCAATTATATTCAGGATAGGATTAAGCATAATTATCTGTTCGTTTCCATGAGTAGTGATACTACATTTAGTCAAAGAATAAAACTATGATCAAGGATTACCAACTAAGTTTCCTAATTTTGCCCCTTAAATTCAAGCCTCATGTCCACCAAATTTTCTGATATTCGCAGAGTTACGACGCATCAATTACAAGCCATGAAAAAAGCAGGAGAAAAGATCTCCATGCTTACGGCATATGATTATTCCATGGCAAAAATAATTGACAGTGCCGGTGTAGATGTCATCCTTGTCGGTGACTCCGCCTCCAATGTCATGGCTGGAAATGAGACCACTTTACCCATAACCCTGGATCATATGATCTATCATGCTACATCTGTAGTAAAGGCTGTTCAGCGGGCATTGATTGTAGTTGACATTCCATTTGGTTCCTACCAGGGCAATTCACAGGAAGCCTTGCGATCCGCGATCAGAATTATGAAAGAATCCGGGGCTCATTCGGTAAAAATGGAAGGGGGAATAGAAATTAAAGATTCGATCCAACGGATACTAAGTGCAGGGGTCCCCGTAATGGGACATCTGGGGCTTACTCCCCAATCCATTTATAAATTCGGCACATATACCGTTCGGGCAAAAGAGGAAGAAGAAGCCAATAAACTTATAGAAGATGCAATTGCACTTCAGGAAAGCGGATGCTTTGCCATCGTGATTGAGAAAGTTCCCGCAGAACTAACCAAAAGAATAACGGATCAACTTACGATTCCAATCATTGGAATTGGCGCAGGTCCCCATGCCGATGGCCAGGTACTGGTGATGCACGACATGCTCGGGATCAACAAGGAATTCCATCCCCGTTTTTTACGTCGCTATGCTGATCTCCATACCACCATATCACAAGCAGTGGAAAATTATATTTCAGATATAAAATCAGGTAGCTTTCCGAATGAAGAGGAAAGCTATTGAGTTGTTACTGATCTTGAAAAAAATACTTTTTATCGTTCCATATCCAATAGGTGTTGCGCCTTCACAACGATTTCGTTTTGAGCAGTATTTTGATGTTTTACGCAAACATGATTTCGAATTTACCGTGGCGTCTTTCTGGTCTGCAAAAGGATGGAGTATCCTTTATCAAAGGAAACATGTATGGAAGAAAATCTTATTGTTTCTGCTGGGATGTATACACAGGTTTCTTTTGCTCTTTAAAATTCATAGCTATCACATCATCTTTTTACATCGGGAGGCTCTGCCATTAGGACCTCCTGTATTCGAATTTATTGTTACTAAAATACTTAAAAAGCAAATCGTATATGATTTTGATGACGCCATTTGGCTGCCGAATACTTCAGCTCAAAACAGTATGGTACGTAAACTGAAATACCATCAAAAAGTAGGATCAATTTGCAAATGGAGCCGGAAAGTAAGTTGTGGAAATGAATTCCTGGTTAATTATGCTAAAACGCATAATGATAACGTATACCTGAATCCAACTACGATAGATACCACCTATCATCAACCAAAAATTAAAACATCGCATCCTCATAACGTTATTATTGGCTGGACCGGGACACATTCCACCACTAAATATTTAAACCATTTAGTTCCTGTTCTCACCGAATTAAAAAATAAGTACCCCATTCAAATCATGATTATATCCAACCAAAAACCAGATTGGGAAATTGATGATTATAAGTTTATTTCCTGGAATAAGGCACATGAGATCCGGCAACTCGACCAGATCGATATCGGGATCATGCCGCTTGAGGATACATTGTGGGAACAGGGAAAATGTGGATTTAAAGCCCTGCAATATATGGCCATGGAAAAACCGGCAGTAGTCTCAAACGTAGGTGTAAATAAAATCATCATTGATCATACAGTTGATGGTTATTTGTGCAATACACTTGAAGATTGGCAAACCTATTTAACCGAGCTTATATTATCGGATACCAAGCGAAAGCTGCTAGGAGCAAATGGAAGAAAGAAAGTGAAACAAGCTTATTCGGTAGCATCCAATACGAGCCTTTTCCTGTCCCTTTTCGAATAACTTAACAGGATTATCAATCCTGACACAAAAAAAGGATACATCGGGATTTTATACCGAACCAGGGAACCGAAATTGTACGTGGATACCCCTACCGCAAATGCAAAAACGATGGCAAAAATGAAGCAAAAAATTAATACCGGTTCTCTGGATATTAGTTTAAACGTATGTATAAATCCAACATTGTACATCACATATAAAGTAAAGAGAAGAAGCGCAAATGATTCTAAGGCCGAAAGCAGCATCACGATATTATGTGCCTCCCATAAATAAGGCCTATACAGTGATACCCAGACCGCCAATGGAAATTTTCGCAGCATCCCGGCCGGACTATAATCAAAATCCCCAAGTGTATATGCCGAACCCCCCTCCCGTTCACTCACATAATGGATCCATTCCGCGGTAATTTTTGCAGTATTGGCAAGGTTCTCCACATCATATCTTGGATTATCTTCACCAATTTTTAATACAGAATAATACCCAATCACTCCTGCAATACCCAACACAACCGGAGCAATTATTACCTTCACTACAACATTTTTCACAGCACCTATTCGTAAATAAAATATCCACAAAATTGCCGCTGGTATAAAACAAAGTAAAATATAGATCTTGACCACGTATATCGTATAAAAGGATAACAATAGGATGAGCACTGAAAGAAGGATATTTCGCTTTTCAATAAATAAAGAATAAATACTATAGGTTGCCCAGCCCAATGCGCCTAAGGTAATGGTATCCTTCAAAATGCCTGATCCCCAGAAAAAAACAGAAGGGATAAATAACACGGCTATTGCCATCCCGAAATGTTGTTTGGGGAATAGCTTATAAAAAACATGATACATTGCCCAAAGTCCACTGAAACTTATGGCAGCAAAAAGAATTGCTGTAGCTGCATATGTATGAAAAGTGAGCAGATCCAGTACACCTGCAACACGCACAACAAAATACGATGACAAATCACCATAGGTGTAAATCTTGGATGCATACTGAAAGGTATCCCCAACATATTCCTGCCCTGCAAAAATCAATTTGAAGGCGAGAACCGGATTATCTTGAAATGCCTCCCAGATATATCTGCTTCCATAGGTAAAATAGGTAAATGTATCTCCACTGCCATAGTAGAATTGATAGATCAATCCAACAGATATTGCGCCGATAATTTTTAAGGATAGCGCGGGAATAAAATACCTTTGGTTTTGTTTTTCGGTGACAAAGGGCCTGATCAGAAAAGCAATTGCATAGATTAGTACCAAAAAAATTGGTGCAATGAAGAAATCCTTAGTCTCCATCGTCGTGCTTTAGCGATTTTATATACTCCCTGGCAAGCTTATTTGCTTCATCCTTTCTTTTCGAATTTTTCCTTACCCTCTTTAAGCATTCCTGTGCTTCCTCTTTGTTTCCCCGTCTGTCATATATTCTTGCCAGGCCAATTAGCGCATAATGATAGTAGCCGGATTCCAGGGCCTGGTTTTGTTCTGTAAATTCTACGGTCCTTGTGTAATAATAAAAGGCTTTATCGAGATCGAGATTGGATTCCCATATCCTGGCCAAATAAAAGCAAGCATACCTGCCACTGGTTGCTTCGTACCCAATATAATTGCTATCAATTTTCATCAGCATGTCCTCTGCTATAATCTTGGCTTTGGCCAGCCTGCCCGTATGAAAAAGTAATCTCGTATAATACCGGTGAAAATAGGCATTGTCCGGAAAGGTTTCATGTAAATATTCCGATTCATGCAAGGCGCCCTGTATGTCATTTTCCTCTGTAAACAATATCCGCATCAGCCAGTATTGAGCTTCTGTCCTGGTATAAAAGGCATTATGTGCAACTTCCCTTAGCTGTTCAAGCCCCTGCTCCTTATCCCCTTTATCAAACATGATCAGAAATGGCCGGAGCTGAGGATAATTCTCCGGGATCCATACTGAAAAGTAGTTATACAATCCATCTCCAAACAATAATTCAGGACTTAATTCATCTTTACTCCTGCAGTCATCCAGGTAATTCAGCGCTTTATTCGCATGTCCAGCCGCCTTCAACCATTTCTTCCGCTCTGAATACAACCGTGCCTTAAACCCATAAGCCGCTGCAAGAAAAAATGCACCTTCAATCTTCTGGGTATCCACTTCATATAATACTTTGGCTTTCAAAATAGAGCTGTCCATATAGGCCAGAAATGGCTCGTCATGTGTCTCCACTTCCAGGTTAGGCATGATCTGCCACCATTCATTCAAACCCATCAAAAAATACGGAAGCGGATGTTCCCTGTATTTTTGCATGAGCCAGAAAAACTGCCGCCTAGCTTCCTTAAATTTAAAATTGTACATATCGTTCAACGCTTGTGTTGCTTCGATCTGCACAATCATATCAGCAATAAGGAGGGAGTCTTTTCCGTTGGAAGAGTACGCTTTGGCCGGGTTTAAATAAATGAACAATGTGGCAAAGGAAATAATATAAAGCCACCTGCTATTTAATATCATACCGATAAATATATGTTAATTTTTAATTAGCAACAAAAACAAAAAAGTCTCTTAATTTCGTAGATGTTTGAATGAATATTGATTATCTGGTAATTAGTTAAACATTAAAACGTATTTAAATTTTAAAAATTTGAATTTATATCAAAATGTTTAAAAATGAATATCCATTTGTTGGAATGATGAAAGATCTTTTTGAGATCAATCGAATACCTTTTTTTTTATTGCTATGTCTGCTTACATTTTTAGTGCTTTTCATTAAGAAAACATTTATAGAATACGAAATTACTGCTTTTCAAATATTGGATGAACGAGGCCAACTGGGTTTATTCAAAGTGATTTCTACACTGCAATACCTTTCCATTCCTGTGATATATCTGTTTAAGTTTACATTTATTGCCTTTTTTATCTGGGTAGGATGTTTCGGTTTTGGGTATAGAGTGACCTATGCGAACTGCTGGCATATTGTTATGGTCGCTGAAATTATTTTCATTCTTCCTGAGCTTATCAAAATCATGTGGTTCCTGTTTTTCGAAACTGATCCGAATTTTGCTACAGTCCGTGCCTTTTATCCCTTTTCCTTAATGAATTTTTTTGATTTTGAGGTCGTAGAAAATAAATGGCATTATCCATTAAAATCATTGAATATTTTTGAAGTGCTCTACTGGTTTCTCATTGTGGCTGGGATCTACATAAAATCCAAACACGATTACAAACAATCTATGGTGATCGGATTATTTGGATATGTGCTTCCATATATTTTCTGGCTGGGTTATTACACGCTGGTGTACAAATAAAATCTGCACTAATCCATAAGAAGCAAAATGATTACATTTTGGATTTTAATTGCCCTCAATTATAATATATTTACTAATTTCGCCGGTTAAATAAGGGAATAATGCAGAATTATCAAAAAATCAATAATATAACGGGTTGGGCTGTATTTGTGTTCTCTACAGTGGTATTTTGGCTCACTGTAGAACCAACTGCAAGCTACTGGGATTGTGGAGAATTTATTGCCGTTTCGTATAAACTGGAAGTACCTCATCCTCCGGGAGCACCATTGTTTCTACTTATCGGAAGATTATTTTCATTCCTTGCATTAGGTGACGTGGAGAAAGTCGCCTATTGGATTAATATTTCCAGTGTTTTAGCAAGTGGATTTACCATTCTTTTTTTGTTCTGGTCGCTTACCCTTTTAGGTAGAAAAATCTTCAATATCGAAAAAGGAAGTGAAACGCTCGCACAGACCGTGCTGTTAATGGGGGGCGGTGCAATAGGTGCCCTTGCGTATACCTTTTCCGATTCATTCTGGTTTTCTGCAGAAGAGGCTGAAGTGTATGCGATGTCTTCTTTTTTTACGGCCTTTGTATTCTGGGGTATTCTTAAGTGGGAAGTTATAGAAAACGAAAGTCTGGCCAATAAATGGATTATTTTGATCAGCTATATGATGGGACTTTCCATAGGTGTTCACCTGCTGAACCTTGTCACCATACCCGTATTAGGTCTGATTTATTATTTCAAAAAATATAAAGTATCCAGGAATGGCATTATAGCTACCCTTATTATCAGTGGATTTTTAGTGATATTAATCAATAACATTATCATTCCGGGATTTCCCTCTATTGGAGGTGCACTTGAAATACTTTTTGTAAATTCATTTGGATTACCCTTCGGGTCAGGAATTATCTTCTTCGGCTTGTTATTGATAGGTGCTCTTGTTTATGGAATTTATTATTCCCAGGTAAAAGAAAAAGTACTTTTAAACACCGCATTACTAAGTTTGGCATTCATTCTGATTGGGTATTCCTCGTATACATCATTGGTAATCCGATCAAATTATAATCCTCCAATCGATGAGAATAACCCGGAAAATGTGATTTCATTCGTCTCCTATCTGAAACGTGAACAATACGGTTCCCGGCCATTGCTTCATGGACAGTATTTTGATGCTCAACTGGTCGATCAAAAACAGGGTGCGAAGGTTTATGTAAAAGGTAAAGATAAATATGAGATTGCAGACAGGAAGATCGAATATGTTTACGATCCCAGCCGTACTACGATTTTACCACGAGCCTATAGCAACGATCCTAAACATGTGGAGCTTTATCGTGAATATATGGGTTTAAAAGAGAATGAGAAACCAAATTTCATCGACAATATGAAATTCATGTTTACCTACCAGATCGGCCATATGTACATGCGGTATTTTTTGTGGAATTTCGCAGGTCGTGAAAGTGATATCCAGCATGCGGGATGGCTAGCCCCCTGGGATGCACTAAAAGATGTCCCGGACGAATTTGCCAATAACAAAGCGAGAAATAACTTTTTCCTTCTTCCGCTTTTACTTGGGATTTTAGGCATGTTTTTTCATTACAACAAAAAACACAAGGATTTTTATGTGCTTCTTTTATTGTTCTTCCTTACCGGGATCGCATTGGTGCTCTACCTGAATTCTCCCCCGGTGGAGCCCAGGGAGCGGGATTACATTTATGCCGGTTCTTTTTATGTATTTGCGATGTGGATAGGCATTGGTGCCATGGCAATTGGGAATTGGTTGTCCGAGAAAATGGGGAACGGGGTGAAGGGCATTGCCATAGGTACGGCAATTTGCCTGATCGTACCGGGAATAATGGCCGTGGAAGGCTGGGATGATCATGACCGGTCAAACCGGTATTTCTCGGTTGATTCCGCAAGAAATTTCCTTGCTTCGTGCGAACCAAATGCCGTGCTGTTTACAGGTGGTGACAACGATACATTCCCCTTGTGGTATATCCAGGAAGTGGAAGGCTACCGGACTGATGTGCGGGTGATCGTATTAAGTTACTTTAACACCGACTGGTATATCGATCAGATGACACGGCCGGCATACGAATCTGAGCCTTTGCCATTTTCACTTACCTCACAAAATTATCGCCAGGGTGGACCAAATGATTACCTGCCGTATAATGAAAATGCAAATATTAAGGATGCAGCAATTAATTTGAACCAATACCTGAAGCTGATCCGCGATAATCATCCGGGATTACAAATACCTACAAAATTTGGTAAATACAATTCCGTGCCGTCCAAATCTCTTTTCCTGACCATAGATACCGCTGATATTAAGAACAGGAATATCGTTCCAATGGACAAACAGCAATATATTGCGGATAAGATGATATTTACCCTAAAAAAAGGTGGCCTGGAGAAGAATACCTTAATGATCCTCGATCTGATTGCAAATAATAACTGGGAGCGGCCGATTTATTTTAATAATACTTCCTTACAGGGAGTTAGTGTAAATTTAAATGATTATGTCGTTCAGGAAGGCAATGCATACCGCCTCCTTCCGGTAAAAAACCCAAATCCCAGGAGTGAATTTGTAAATACGGATATCATGTATGATCGTGTAATGAACGAATTCAGATTCCGCGGACTGGATGATCCAAAAGTATATAACTCGATAGATCATCGCAATTTTGCATTGAACCATAGATCTACATTCAACAGCCTGGCCAATGCGCTGATCAGGGAGGGCAAAATGGAGAAAGCAACTGAGGTGCTTCATAAATGTCTGGAGACTATGCCGGATATTTCGATACCTTATGATTATACGACCTCACAAACGGTAAAACTTTTGTATCGGGTAGGGGAAAATGAAAAAGCCAAAGAAATCGCTGAAGTTATTGGCGAAAGAGCAAATGATGCCTTAAATTATTTTGGCGAGTACAATGTATCAATTGGTAATGAAACACAAAAGAACTTACTCATTCTCAATGATCTGGTAAATACCATGAAAAGTGAAAACGAAAATGAGCTAGCTCAAAAATTTGAAGAATACTTTATGAGTCATTATTCTAAATTAAATTCATAGAAAAGCGGGAAATCCCGCTTTTTTGTTTTCATCTTACCAACCCTGCTATAAATAAGCGTTTCCTATGACAATTTGTCTTCAAAGGCAATTTCATGTATTTTAAACCAATCATCCCCATAACATTATGAGAAAGTTTTTTTTAATGTTTTGTTTTAGTCTCACACCTTTAGCCGTAAATGCGCAGGATCTCGGTTTGTCTTTTTCTTATTTCATCCCAAAAAACGGCTATTTCTCTGTTCCAGTAACACCATTTTCAATTCGAGGGGTTGGATTTGATCTTAATCGCTTTTTCGCCATAGAATCCGGTTTTACGCTTTACCGAATATCAGGAATGGGAGTTAAGGATTTACCTTACGAATCTACAAATCCATTAATCGGGCCGTTCTTTTCGATTATGGTCCCTTTGGAAGCTGTCATTACATTTAATTTTAGTAACCAGGCCTTTAAAATCAAAGGTGGGGGATTCCTGTTTTACAATTTTAATACAAAGATCAATCAGGGAAATCTAGACCGCGAATTAAAGGAATACCTGGAGTGGGAGGTACTAAACTCAGACTTTTCCGTAAAAAATAATCTTGGGTATGGTTATCACTTTGGCGCAGAGTATATCATGTATTTCTCCAAAAAGTTCGGCATAAGTCTGGAAGCTTACTACCTGGCCGGGCAATCTCCTTTAGATATGAAGGGCAGTTATCTTGGTGTTCCTTCAGATGGTGATAATATTACGACAGGGGAAGCGGAATTTAATGAGGCATCCCTGGATTTTACAGGGTATGAGCTTTCCATTGGCATTTTATTTACTCCCTGATACCTATTTGTTCCCTGACAATGTGCAACCCCCGCTCAAGTGGCACAGGTTCATAATTCAATTCTTTTCTTGCCTTTGATATATCAAATCCTGTTCTTAATGGCCTTGTGCCGACTTCCTGAAATTCTGCAGCATTTGTTGGCGAAATCAGCCGTCTATCCAATCCGAAAAGGTCAGCAACCTGTAATGCAATATCATAAGGCGTCAAATAATCTTTACCCGAAATATGAAAAATCCCGGTAGCTTTTTTTTCAAGGACCTTGTAACATCCCATGGCTAAATCTTCTACAAGTGTGGGAGTTCTCCATTGATCATTGACTACACGGATTGGCTCTCCCTTTTCAAGTTTGTTTTTTACCCATAACACCAGATTAGATCGGGACATGTTTTCACCTACTCCATATACTAAAACCGTTCTTACAATGGAGTATTCCAGTGGGGTGGAGGCAAGTATTTGTTCAACGGCGTATTTGCTTTTTCCATAAAAATTGACCGGATTAGGGGGATCAGACTCGTTATATGGCCCGCCTTTCCCATCAAAGACAAAATCCGTTGAAATGTATTGAAAATACGCATTCAATTCCAGTGCTACCTCTATCAGGTTTTCTGAAGCAATTACATTGTTGGTCCGGCAAAACTCCTTATCTGTTTCACAAATATCTACCTGCGTGATTGCAGCTGCATGCATGATATGGGATGGGGCAATTTTTAAGATATCTGCAAAAACCTGGTTTCTATTGGATAAGTCAATATCGAGATACTTCAGATCATGAAAATCAATCCTGGCAGGGCCTCGTCCTGTAGGGATGACTTCAATGTCCTTTTGCGTGGATAGTAAAAAAACGAGCTTCTGTCCAAGAAGCCCGTTTGCACCTGTGACTAGTATTTTTTTCAATTCAATTATCTAGCTCCGTAAAGTTTATGAAGCTTTTTAATGCTTATTTCTTCCACTTCCATAATCATATACACATCTTCTACCGGTTTATCCATGGCTCCGGTTTCCACTGCGGCAATTTTATCCACAACATCCAAACCTTCTACCACGCGGCCAAATACGGTATATTCATCATCCAAATGTGGCGTCCCTCCGATAGTAGTATATATATTCAAACGATCTTCTGGGAATTCAATATCAAACGTCTCATTAAACTCATTTTCAAGAGTTGGCTTCAATTCAATTAGTTTTTTATTAAAAGCTTTCTCTCCTTCATTATAATATATGTTGGTTAGCTCTTCCTGCAGATTGCCATATTCCGGTTTTTGTATCAATTCCTTCAGGTACCGATTAATTTTTTGCATATCCGTAGTCAGTTCTTCAGGAGCATAAACTATACCCTGAACAATATACCACTGGCTACCGCTGCTGGCTTTCGCAGGATTTACATTATCACCCATTCTGGCAGCGGCCAATGCACCTTTCTGATGAGTGAGCGTATCGACAAATTCAGCAGGTATGGTATAATCAATTGTATTTTCATTACCAGGCCTGGCGTTTACATCTCCACCCTGGATCATAAAATTCTTGATTACCCGATGAAAAATGGTGCTGTCATAATCACCATGTTCAGCTAATTTGATAAAGTTAGCCTTGTGCTCTGGTGTCTGATCATACAACATAACCTTTATATCTCCATAACTTGTCTTTATCGTCACCAGGTAATCTTTCTTTGCACATGCCGATAAGGTCAAAATCAGACCTGTCAGTATAAATAATATATTTTTCATCATCCTATCTTTTCAATTCCCTGTTAATTTGTTCCAATACTCTTGATCCTCCGTCGTTCAAAATATCTTCTCCTAATTTTCTTCCCAAAGATTCGGGATCATCAATGCTTCCTGAGTTTGCTTTCTTTATCAACTCCTTACCATCCAGGCTAAAAATTCCTGCCTGTAACCTGATCTCATTATTTTCTATTTGAGCGTTTGCAAATGCCGGTATGCTGCAACCACCTTTGAGCTTTCTTAAATATGCACGCTCCGCTTTTAATTTTTTTTCCGTCTGAGGATCATTGATGATCGTTCTCACGCTGGTTTTCTTCTCTTCAGATAAAGATTTAGCTATTTCGACAGCCAGGCTTCCCTGACCTACTGCCGGTGTAAAAATATCCAGCGATAATTCCTGGTTGATCAACTTTTGATACTCCATTCTTGATACTCCCGCATAAGCCAGTAGCAAGGCATCACATTGACCAGATTCCATCTTTCTGATCCTGGTTTGCAAATTACCCCTCATATCCACTGTTTTAATATTCGGGAAATAATGAGCCAGTGTGGCTATACGTCTTGTTGAGGATGTTCCTATTGTAAATGCAGAAGATCCATCTGTTAATTGAAGTGACTTATTATGGCTGATCAGCACATCATTTTCTTTTTCCCTGGACGAAAAAGCCAGAATTTCAAATTGAGCAGGTAATTCGCTTGGCAGATCTTTTGCACTGTGTATGGCGATATCTATTTCGCCATTTTCAAGCATTTGTTCCAATTCCTCGGTAAACACACCCTTGCTTCCAATCTTGGCAATGGATACATCCAACACCTTGTCTCCCTTCGTTTCAATGGGCAGCAATTCTGCTTCAATTCCATGCTTTGAAAGTTCATCTTTTACAAAATTCGCCTGCCAGAGTGCAAGTTTACTTTTCCGTGTCCCGATCTTTATCTTCATGTAGCTAAATTTAAAGTGCCAAAAATACAAATATTTCTAACTTCTGAAGGTAGAAGTGATTTGAAGTGATGTATCTAAAAAAGTTATTTTTGGATTTCCGTTACGCTCCAAATGATAAAACGCTGAATTCATCAATTCATATAGCTTTTCCAGCTGTCTCAAATCCAGTGTTTTTGAAAAATTTGCAACGAAAGTATTTTCTTCCTGATCTAAATTCACAATTTCATTGGCTCCATTTTGCAATAAAAGCGAATCCCTCAATATGGAAAGGCCATATTGAAAAAGCCCTTTTTGGTTTATTTTATTCGCTTTGCCAAAATCTTCTGCCCACGCTACCATTTGTGCATGATTGCCTGAAAAACAAATCCGCATCCACTCCCGGAACAACTTTTGGGTGTCATCTTCAACCTCGTAGATAAGTCTTATGGCGTGGTTTAAATCACCCTGTGATATACTTGCAATTTGTTGCGCTTTTTGCGGCTCTACCTGGTGTTGGTTAATCAAGTATTCAGAAATTTCCTCTTTTTTAAATGCCCTTATTTGTATTAACTGAACCCTGGAAAGTATCGTCGATATGATTTGTTCCTGGTCATAGGTGATTAATAAAAATATGGTCTTTTCCGGTGGTTCCTCTAAAAGTTTTAATAACGCATTGGCAGCTGAAGGATGCATATATTCTGCCAGCCAAATGATCATCACCTTAAATTCTCCTTCAAATGATTTCAGTGAAAGCTTTCGTACAATATTTCGACTTTCTTCCCTGGAAATGTTCAACTGCTTATCTTCTCCACCAAATTCCAAAGACCATTCAAAAGGTCCCGCATAAGGATTCTTGGCGACAAACTCCCTCCAATCCGTTATAAAGCTATCACTGACCACATCTTTTCCCGTCTTATTTTTTGCCGGACAAACCGGGAATACAAAATGTACATCCGGATGGATCAGTTTCTTAATTTTCTGGCATGACGGACACTCGCCACAGGCATCATGATGAATCCTGTTCGTACAATTCAGGATAGTCGAATAGGCCAGCGCAAGTGCTAAATTGGCACTTCCATTAGGACCGGCAAACATTTGAGCATGTGCTATTTTGCCACTTTCAATGGTCCTAAAGAGCTTCTCCTTTATATTTTCTATTCCCGGAATTTCTGAAAACCTCATTTATCCTAATTCCTTCCTATATTTTTTAGTGACTTCAAAGATATGTTGAAGAATTTCCACATCCTTTTCGCTGAGTATTTTTTTTCTGCGTTCCAAGACTTTCGGCAATACTTCAATTGCCTTATCAAATTCATAGGTGGTAAAACCATCTGCTCCCCCCCAGGAAAATGATGGGATAAATGCCTTTGGAAATCCACTCCCGAAGATATTGGCGCAAACACCAACCATCGTTCCTGTATTAAACATGGTATTTATACCGCATTTGGAATGATCGCCCATCATTAATCCACAAAACTGGCGACCTGTATCAACAAATTTTTCCTCACGGTAATTCCAGATTCGAACATCTTTATAATTATTTTTCAGGTTCGATGTATTGGTATCGGCACCCAAATTGCACCACTCACCAATTACAGCATTACCCAGAAACCCATCATGTGATTTACTGCTGTATCCAAAAATGACCGAATTGCTGATCTCACCGCCAACCTTACAATGAGGCCCAATGGTTGTATCTCCTACAATACGTGCATTTATATTCAATATTGAGTTTTCGCCAATAGATGACGCCCCCCGGATTACTGATCCTTCTCCGATTATTGTATGTGCACCTATAAAGATCGGCCCATTTTCAGCATTCAGTATCGCTGACTTAAACGTGACATTTTCTTCGATGAAAATATCATTCCTGTTGTAGCAAATGGTATATGGATCTTCGATTTCATGACTTTTTCTTCCTTTGGTTAAAAGTTTGAAATCGGTGATATTGGCCATTCTATTCTTTAGAAAAATATCATATACATGCTCAACGGTAACCAGCTCATCGGGAAAGTCAATTTCTTCACATTTTTTTCTAAGTGATAATGTATCCAGTTCTTCTAAAGTGTCAACATGGCCAAAAAAAGCAATGACAATCCCATCTTTTACCAGGATTTGATTTTTCTTCAAGGCTTTAATGGAAGCAATTAAACTATCACCTGGAAGCACGCAACCATTGATGTATACGTTCTCATTTGATATATGGGAGGGAAAATTATGTGATAAATAGTTGTCTGTTAGATAGGAGTAGTCTCCCGGGAGCATTTTTTCCCATTTTTCTTTTATGGTTAATATTCCTGTTCTAATCTCGGAGACCGGCCTTGTGAATGTAAATGGGAGTAAATCAAGCTTAGTTGCCGGTTCGTCGAAAAGTATAATATTCATTCTATAAAAATAAAAAAGTCCCCAATACTTGTAAAAATATTGGAGACTTCGTTAGGAAAGAAATTATAATTACTTCCTTTTGTATCTTCTGTTGAATTTCTCAACTCTACCTGCGGTATCCACAAATATTTTCTTGCCAGTATAGAAAGGGTGCGATGCAGAACTTACTTCAATCTTAATCAATGGATACTCTTTACCATCTTCCCATTTGATCTTCTCGCCAGAAGTCATAGTTGACTTTGTTAAGAACTTATAATCACTTTGCGTATCGTAAAATACGACCTCCGAATATTTTGGATGAATTCCCTTTTTCATTTCTTTAATTTTTTCACTTTTCCTAAAAGGACTGCAAATGTATAAAAATAGGATGCGATCTGCAATATTACCCATAAAAAGTTTTTCTTGATGCCATAATTTTACAGGACGGAAAATTTATTCTAAATTTATTAATTGCACATACGTGTTACTGTAAGAGATCATTTTTTAATCACCATGGAAAATAATCAAGATTGCCAATCGTCTTTTTTTTTACAAAAGCGAAGAGAGTTTATAAAAACCCTAAGTGTAGCAAGTGGAAGCATTTTGATGGGCCCATTGTATTCATCATGCACGGGCGAGTATAAAAGTGATCTTTATAAAAACTTTTTAAACCCCACTAGTGAAGCAAAGCCTTTTTTCAGGTGGTGGTGGAACGGAAACAGATTGTCAAAGGAAGAGATCTCACGTGAATTGAGATTAATGAAAAACGCCGGGATTGGCGGCATCGAGATCAATCCTATTGCAATGCCTGAGCAGGCGGAAAATTTAGTTGGAGAAGAAATTGCATGGATTAGCGACCAGTGGATTGAATACCTGGAATTTACGATAAAGGAAGCTAAAAAGCTGGGAATGATTTCCGACCTCATTGTTGGCACAGGATGGCCGTTTGGGGGAGAATTCCTTGAACCTGAAGAAACAATTCAGGGATTAAAAGTTAACGTATTCCCCGTAGCAGGGCCAATAAAAAAGGAAATACCAATTCAAAGACCAGAAGGCGACACAAATTTTAAAATTAAAAGAATTGTCCTTTTCCCTTTGAAAATCAATAACCTGGATGACGGAATTGAAGTGTCATTTACAGAAGATGCCAGTAGTGTATTCGTAGAGGTTCCCAAAGGAAAATTTGATGTATGCATGGTCACCTGGCAAAATAATTTCAGGGCAGTTTTGCATGGAGCACCTGGAGGGGCAGGACCGGTTTTAGACCATTTCAATAAAAATGCTGTCGAAAAATACCTGAATCATATGTCGGACCGCATAAAGCAAGTTACTGGGAAAACTACTTTGGATGGAATTCGGGCAATGTTTTGTGATAGTATCGAGTTAAACGGCGCTAACTGGACGGATGGATTTGAGGCCATGTTTAAAAGCAGAAGAGGATATGATATTGAAAAATATTTACCGTTACTGCTTCGAAGTGACATCCATGTTGATACAGAATTTGAGGATGAATTGAAAAGAGCCAGATATGACTTTAGTCTAACTTTAGCTGAAATTTTCTATGAGAGTTTCATACTTCCATTTCATAATTGGTGCCACAAGAATGGCACACTCAGTCGATACCAGGCATATGGCCATCCATGGCTCTACACGGATCTGATAGATGGCTACCTGGTTCCTGATATTCCGGAAGGAGACCAATGGCTGTTTAATGGTGGTTGGCAACCTTATGCTGATGTAAATGAAATCAGATATGCCATTTGGAATAAATATGCCTCCTCAGCCGGACACCTGGCCAACAGAAAAATCATTAGTTCAGAAGCTATGACCAATACTACCGGGGTTTTTAAAGCTTCACTAAAATACATTAAGCAAGCAACTGATCTCAATATTGCTACAGGAATTAATCATCTTGTACTTCACGGTTTTAATTATTCTCCGCCGGAGGCAGGCTTCCCCGGGTGGATTCGCTATGGCTGCTATTTCAATGAGCATAATCCATGGTGGCAATATATGCCCTATTGGTCTGGATATAGCAGCAGGATTTCACAGGTCTTTCAGGATTCCTCTCCGATAAGCCAGGTGGCCATTTTGGGACCTACTCCGGATATCTGGAGCAATTCCGGATTAGATCGAAATCCATTCAATATGGAACCTTGGTATCTCCATTCCATTTGGCAGGCACTAAATCATATTGGATTTTCAAGTGATTATGTGAACAGTAATTTACTGAAAAATGCTTATCTGGAAGGAGGTAAAATAACCATCGGACAAATGAAATATGACATTTTGTTGATTTGTGATGTAGAAACTATAGAATCCGTGGCAGCGCTAAAAATAGATGAGCTTACCCAGCAGGGAGGACGAATCCTGATTATAGGAAAAATACCAACACGATCACCAAACATGGTCGGAGCATTAAAAAATGACGGAATTGTAAAAAAATCAATTGAAAATGCCTTTAGTGCCGGAATACTTATAGCGCCTTCACCTGAAAAAGAGCTGCAAAAGTCTCCTCAATTACTCATGAACTGGACAGATCATATCATGAAAAATTGTGGTTTATCGCCAAACGTGGTATTTCTCAATCCTGATCCACAATTATTTCAGATCCAACACAAAAATGGAAATACACACATCCTTTTCATGGTTAATGTTGATCATAAAAAAGAATTTCACAGTGAATTTACATTTGGCGGAAATGAAAAATATGCTGTTCGATGGGTACCTGAAACCGGAGAAAAGATAAAACTGAACCTGAATGAAAATGGTCAAATAAACCTCTCTCTAAGGCCACTGGAATCCATTTTAATTATATCAGATCCACTTGAACGGCTAAATGAACTAAGAACCAAAGACGAACCAAACCTGGTAAAAAGCCTTGAAATTACAGGTCCATGGAACGTGACATTGATGGATGTTGAAAAAAAATCGACCACGATCACATTGGATAAACTTCAACTTATCAACAAGCTTTCCGGTTTTGAAAATTTTGGCGGTGAGCTACTATATGAAACTCAATTTGAAGTTGCAAATATCGACTATTCCATACTTTCCATTGATGAAGTGTATGAAACAGCTGAAATAAGGTTAAATGGGGAAAGTCTTGGATTGAGCTGGTGGGGCAATAATCAATTTATGCTAAAAAACTCATTGGAAAAAGGAAAGAATAGGCTTGAAATAAAGGTTACAACACTTTTGGCCAATTACTGCTCTTCGTTAAAAAGCAATAAAACTGCGCATATCTGGACATCAAGGTATAGAGATAAATCTCCGGTGAAATGTGGATTACCTGGCAAGGTGTATTTAAAGTAAATTACATATACCTGCTCAAAACACGCTCGACACCATTCAAATAGGAAGTGCCAAATAGGTTGGCATGGACCATATGAGGATAAATATTATAAATATCCACGCGCTCTTCAAATCCTGGTTCCAGCGGATACGTAGCTTCATAGGCATTATAAAAATCCCGTCCAAATCCTCCAAACATCAAAGTAAATGATAATTCAATTTCCCGGTGTCCATAATACACGGCCGGATCTATAAGGCAGGCCTGCCCGTTATTTCCAACCATTACGTTTCCACTCCACATATCTCCATGAAGTAAAGCAGGTTGATCAACAGGCAATAATTCAGGAAGCAGCTTATAGAACCGACGATAACGATTAATAAAATCCGGTGATACCAGCTGATTTTCAATCGCCAGTTTTAACTGATACTCCATGCGATGATGAATAAAAAAATCTGTCCAATTTTTTTGAAACGTGTTATGCTGAGGCAATTTCCCGATATAATTATCATTGTTCAGCCCATAAAAATCAGCTGTGTTGCGTTTATGCATTTCTGCCAGAGCAATACCGAGCTCTTCCCAGTAGCTACCCAATGGAGAAACACTTTCTATATGCTCCAGTAACAAGTAATGCTTTCCTTCTATCTTTCCAAACCCGAAAACTTCTGGAATTTTTATTTTACTTCCTTTTGATAAAAGTTTGAGCCCCTCAGCTTCTTTTTCAAACATATCTTCGGGAATACCTGTTTGCCATTTTAGAAAAAAATCTCCCTCTGAAGTCATTAGTTTTAAGGCATTATTAATGCAACCTCCTGACTTAAAGCTCGTATTTTTTAGTTTTATGGTCCTACCTAAAGCATCGCTTAATACAGCTTCAAAAAAAGAATTTCCTGATTTTCCAACCATGATTACAAATGATGGGTTTTTCTAATTTCTTGCAATAGATTCCTGCAACTGCGATCTAATAATTCAAAAACATGAGTGAATCCATCCTCTCCACCATAATATGGATCGGGCACATCCTGACCATGGCCTAGGTCATCAAAATCACGCATTAAAAAAAGTTTTGCTGCTCCATTCTTTCTGCTCCCCGGCATTGCCTTCATATCCAAATAGTTGTTTCGATCCATGGCAATGATATAATCAAACTCTGCAAAATCATGATTAATTGCTTTCCTTCCAAAACTGTTGAGCACTATGCCATGCTCCAATCCGACATCGATAGACCTTGGATCAGGCCTTTCCCCTATATGCCATCCGGAGGTCCCTGCTGAATCAACATCTATTATATTAGCTAATCCTGCTTCATCAACCAGGTGCTTAAATATGCCTTCTGCTAAAGGAGATCGGCAAATATTACCTAAACAAACAAACAATACTTTCACCATATGATAATAAAATATAAATATTTCAATAAATAAATTGATTTTTTCAATAAAATGTGCTTTTATATTAAAAAAGTTATATTCAGTGGTTACCAAATACTTTACAATAGTATAAAAAATTACATAACACAAATTTATTCATACACCTGTTTAACATTTAGGTAAAAGCTCCATTTGGGGCTTTTACTTTTTTATACCTATCATCTATTACAAATTCCTGCATACGGACAATATTTACATTTGTTTGAATCTTCGGTCTGCGAAAATGCAACATCAGGATCATAAATCTCCTGCAACAATTTTTTTAATTCAACTTTGAATTCCTCCAGATAAATACGGATATCTAAAATATCGTCATTTCTTCTTGTATTCTTAATTTGTATAAGAGGTGAAAAATTCTCACTAAATAAATCCCTGATATTAAAAAGACTTGCCTGGATAGGCATTGAATGATTACTGATTGGTGAAGCTTGGTATAATAACCCATAAAATAAGGCCTGAAAAACAGCTTTATTTCTCCTGTTGTTATCCCGGTCAAAAAGAGAAGGTATATCCGGAAAGTTTTTCTCATCTTTCCCTGTCTTGTAGTCGACAATGCGAACCACCATATCTTTTAATTCGATACGGTCGATTATACCTTTCATCCCGATGTGCACAGTTTCTCCTCCAATCTCGATCCCTGCGTTAAGCATATATCCCTTTCTATGCCCTGCTTCTACTCCCAGAATATCAAATGGCGCTCGTCGCTTATCAAATTCCAGTACCTTCATGACCATTTTCTTAATTATTTCCCGGGCCAATATATTTTGCCCTTCAAATTTAAATTGAGCTATATCTGATCCAAATTGAATAGAAAAAGCCTTTAGAATTTCGCTATCAACTCGTTTTTCTAGCTGCATTATATCTTCCTCATGTACAGTCCTGAATCCATCCCGGTCAAAAGGCTCATACAGTTGTTCCATCACATGATGCAAAATATTCCCAAATGCCATAGGATCGACTTCCTCAGACATTTCTTCCTGCTCGTACAACTCCAATACATATTTAAAATAAAATC